>Ga0118677_10000029_pt1 | contig 258966 bp, 179 predicted proteins | sample AliMusrvi5mmetaG_FD_86154 | JGI IMG/M metagenome (GOLD analysis project Ga0118677, IMG submission 86154) | reverse complement strand
TTCAACTGGCCCATCCTATCCTGGTTTAATGTCTACAGGCTTCCACCTATCATATATGCGGGGCTTTCATAATACGAATAATCGGCATTCTCAGTCGATAATTCAATGAATATAACAGTAATATTGAAAAATATACTGAAATATGAAGATATATATTGGGTAATTAGAACCATATATTAAGTTAAAACATATATAAAGACATGAGAAAATAAGTTATTGTACTTATTTGTTGGGTGTTTGTGCCGTAATCAGGTCGTTTTTCAGATATGTTGTATATGTAGCCAGAAACATTATACGGTGAAGATCATGCCTGCATCCGACAAGTAACAGTTCGATATTACAATTCCATCTATAGAAACAAGTTTGACACTCAGACATTTCAGCAATATGATTGCGTAAGTCCAAACTGTATTGTTGAGGTACAAAATGTCATTGAAGCATATATTGCACTTAAGTATATTGTTCACGGTTGTTTTCGGTTACTCGGTATCAGCAGAAAAGATTCCCGGGCCACTTGACCGGCCGGATGCTTACAGTTTGTATGTCAATGAACAAGGCTGGGATTATCCGAATCATTTCCCTTTGGGGATCCTTGGACCACGAGACCGTAATGAGTTGATTCATTACGGTTTCGACTATACCGAGATTCAGCAGGAAGCTTTTTATTTTATGGAAAATGGTGTTGGTGCACCTCCAATGCCATTCGACAATACTCTACTTGGTCTGTATGTAACTGCCTGGAGCCAGCACACCCTCTACCATATCAAAGATGTCAAAGGTTATGGTAAAACTCCGAATGCCTTAAAATACGACGGTACCCCACAGCCTGCGCACGAAGTCTCTATCTACAATCCTATCGCGCAGAAGTTCATATTAGATGCAGACACTGCCCTGGCAAAGAGCTGGGGGCAGACTGCTAGACCTATTATGATGTGGGGATTGGACAATGAACTGGAAGGCTACCTTGATTACTCTCCGGAAGCCAGGACTGCGTTTGTCGAGTGGTTGAAGAAGACCTATCCATCAATCGATGAACTCAATAAAACATGGGACTCTGCCTACAAAAACTATAGTGAAGCAACTCCTCCGGACGCCGAACCTAGAGTCTCCAGACCCGCTGCCTGGCTGGACTGGCACGCATTTCTAGACAATGACTGGACTCTGTTTACAGCAGCACGTTATAAAGCAATCTATGACAACGACCCATTGCATAGACCAGTGGCCATGAAGGCTACTCAGTGTTCGTATGATATGCCTACACAGGTAAAGCAGCGAACTCTGGATCCTGGAATGCATGCAGACCTTACACGCAAATATGGAGGCTGGTATGGAGTTGACATGTATGGCGCTGATGACAGGCTGGCTTATGAAGCTAACTTCGCTTACCAGTGCATACGACCTCTCGATGTCACAAAAGGCGGCAAAGTGCTTCTGCCTGAAGTAAACAATCACAGCGGACCAGGCTGGCAATGGGCTAATACCATGTGGAGAGTCTTGGGAAATGGTACCAAAGCCATAGACTTCTTTTGCTTTGGAAGTATTGGAGCAACATCAGACTGGGAAATCTATGGAATGACCTCTCCTGATGGCAATCTTAAGAGCAAGATGGTCTATGCTGCACGGTTTGCTAATTCAGTCAGGCGAACAGAGTCTTTCTGGGCCAGAAGCATCCCCGCTCAGAATGTGCCCAGAGCAGCCATTCTGCTCCCACGCAGAGACGTCCTGCTGGCCGACAATCCTGACGGAAGCCCGTGGGATCCCGGCAACAACAACCGTTACAAAGTGTATGCCCAGCTAAGAGACTGCGGGATGTGGACAGATATAATCCCTTACACCAAGCTCAATGCTGAGTTCCTTAAGCAGTATTCAGTGCTTGTGCTGGTTGATGCTAAACACTTAATGAAACCTGAGTGTTCTCAGATTGCCGAATATATAAAGAATGGTGGGGTGCTTATAGGTGACTCGATGTCCGGTCACTACGATGAACACCATCGTGTAACCAAAGGGCTCGAGGATGTATTCGGTGTCGATGTGTCTTCATATGACAATGTAGCTGATGTGTGGGTAAACACTAAGAAGGGTATCCTCCGGGGAGATTTCCTGGCTGTATGCAAGCCCACAACAGCAAAATTCATGAGCAGGACCACACGTGAACAACCTCTAGTTATGGTGAATCATTTCGGTAAAGGAACCGCAATGTACGTTACAACTCCTATGGGTGTACTACGCAACGACACTCCCGGAGACGACCTTGTTGCATCATGGATAGACAGTCTACTAAAAATGGTCAATATAAAGCCGTCATATAGAGATTCAAAAGGTTTGATGCCGGGCAGCCTGAGGCTCGAGTGTCCTTGGGTAGATGACAACGGTAATATGGGTTTGATATTGGCAAATAGAGTTGAGAATGCACATGCCAAAACATCCCTGGATATCACTCTGCCTGACGGTAAATGGAGTCATGCTTATTGGGCACCGGCTGAAAACCTGGAGCTAAAACCGGTCAAGCTGCGAATGATCAAAAACATATGTCGAATCAATCTGCCTGAGTTTAAAACTGCTGGAATGATTCTATTCATTAACGAAAATAGACCCTTAATATCCATCTCTATCCCCAAAACTAAAAAAACGGGGGTGGATGGTTACCTGCCCGTCTTAATACCGTTGAAAGAACAAAACATCAGGGTAACCCTTGTTAATCCTGGTTCAAAGACAATACCTGCCGGTATTCTGAAAATAAAAGCGTTACCTGGTTGGAAACTAAGCGCCTCGAATGTAAAAACTGCCAGACTTGGTCCGGGAGCAAGCTGCGATATACAAGTGGGAATAACTGCCCCGGATACCGGTATCCTGCACTTCCGAGAGAGGATGTATCCAGTTAACTTCCGCTGGTCAAATGGCAGGACAGACCAATCCGTATGCAGTGCGTTGGTCGGAGTAGATGTTGATGAAAGCAAGCTTCCAAAACTTCTGAGTAACAATACAGGCTATCCGGACAACTCTCCCAGAAAGATAAAAACGGGAGCCACATATAAATACCTGTTTGATGAGAAAGCAATGTCCGCATACTTCGGTGACCTTTGCACAGCTCAAGGTAGAAACGGCAATGCTCTTCAGAATGGATCAGGTGGATGGGAAAAGCTGGCCATCTATAATCAGGGTAAGTTCCCTATAATTCCTATCGAGTTTGACCTGAAAGATATATATCCTTTGGAAATGGTTAGACTGCAAATGGGACCTCCAGGATATCCTGACGGAATGGAAGTCCTGGTCAGCACCGATGGCAAAACTTTCACCTCTGCAGGCACTGCCAAAGTAGATGGTCCGCCGGCAGGAGCTAAATGGATTGAGCTTACAGACATGAAACGCTGCCAGGCCCGTTATGTACGCATAAATGTGAACATGGCACATGGCGGTTACCTGGATGAAGTGGAAATCTGGGGATATGAGAAGGGATAGACTTCAGACTTCAGGCGTCAGACTTCAGGAAGGGATGGGTAGATTGAATAGGAATCGGGAGTTGGAAGTTGAAAAATAGCTTAATAGTTATTCCTATGTTAAGTTGGGATCCGGTGGCTGTAGGTGCACTGGCATGGACGGATAATCGGGAACCGGTGCCTTGTGAAGTTCCCCGTGGAGTAGAACTGAAAGTAGAACCGGCAATAAAGAGCCAACCATTCTTCAAAGCTGATAAGCCCTGGGAATCAGGTGGCTTAGCGTGGACAAATGTGACCAGACACGAAGGATTATACCGGATGTGGTATGGCATCACAGGAGAAATCGAATACCTTTGCTATGCTCAGAGTTTAGATGGTTTCAACTGGAAAAAGCCGGACATGGGAATAATAGAGTTTGATGGAAGCAAAGCCAACAATATTTGTTATGTTGGCAATGGGGCTAGTCACAGTTCAGTGTTTTACGACTCCAGCGCAGCTGCATCAGAAAGCTGGAAATGCGCATTTTTCTCAGCATGGTGGGAAGGCGAACCCGGTGAAATATTGAGTAGCGACGAAGGACACCACCGTCTACAGGTTATTAATGAAGCAAAAGAAGAAGATGCAAAACCACCTCTGAACCTCAAAGGAATGCTGATGGGCATGGTCTCTCCCGACGGCTTGCATTGGACCAAACTGCCCGAACCGATCCTGGAAGAATGGCACGATACACATAACATCGTGACCTATGATGAATCCGAAGGAAAATATGTTGGCTATTTCCGAGGTTTCTACGCAGGCAGACGGGCTACAAGCTACAGTGAAACAACCGATTTTACACACTGGCCTGCATCCCGGCTGATACACGGTCCACAGCATAACGATCCTCCGGACACGAGTATATATTCCAACTGCTACTGTAAATACCCGGGAAACAAGAACATCCATCTTATGTTCCCCGCAATGTATCATCAGTCAGATGATACTGTGGATACCGAACTGGCAGTAAGCCTGGATGGCACTACCTGGGTCAGGCACATAGGGCAGCCGGTTATAGAGCTTGGTATGCCAGGAACTGATGATGAAGCATTCATTTATGCAGATCCGCAGCTGCTGCGGTGTGATGATGGACAGTTCCGGTTAATCTATCACGCCGGCAATCAATTCCACAACGAATGGTATAATGAGGCGCTGCGAACACATCATTATGAATCATATTATGCATGGGCAGAGTGGCAGGAAGATCGACTGGCTGGTATATATGCTAAAGATGATGGTGAGATGACCATCCTGCTGCCAAAATGCGGATCAGCGATCCTTGCAAACTATCGCACGGAAGAGGACGGATGGATTAAGTTTGAAATGATAGACCGGGTTACCTGGCCACCAACTCCTGTGGCTGGCGCTGCTGGATATCAGTTTGAGGATATGGCACCTATGACCGGGGATGAAACCCGCCAGTTGGTGAAATGGGGTGAGTTGAGTGACCTTGGTAAATTCAAGGGCACTGACGCTGCGGTGAGAGTCCGGATGCACAAGGCCACTCTCTTTGCACTGGCAGTTATCGACGGTGAGATGTCAGAAAATGTAAGCGAAATGCGTTTTCCAGTCTAGTGAATGTTTAACAAACATTATTGAAAAGGGTATCAACAGATGCATTACATATACAATGAGGTAAGAAAGTAATGAATAGAATACATGTTTATTTGGGGCTAATTCTGATTCTGATCAGCCTGGGATTACTTTGCACACATCAGTGTTTCGCCCAGAATAATAATATGGCTAAAGCCAATCCGCTTTATGATTTCTTTCCGTTTGGAATGTATACGGGAATGGGACCTGATCCGCTATCAGGTATAAAGGGTGATCTGGTTAAAAAAGCGTATGTAACATGTGCTGATCTTGCAGCACACAATTTCAACTGTGTGTGGGCAAACAATTTGTCGATAGATGGCCACGGAGAAGCATGGCTTACGGCTGGAAATAATAACGGAGTAAGAATAGTCCTGCAGGGCGGTGGGCCACCGGATCTGCTGCGTCTCGAACCTCCATACACCGGACCGAATACGTTTGAGAATTCAGATTATATCAATAACACTCTTATACCTCACTGGACAGCTATTGCAACAAAGTATAAGAACAGTCCGGCTCTGTTAGCATATTCTATCGACGAAGAATGTCCGCCCTATCCAATGTCCAGATACCAGGTCCTGGACAAAGTGACAAAGCTTGTAGAGTCCATCGATCCAGCTCACCCGGCTATCGTATTGTATAACCAGATAACCTCCGCTGAACTAGGTTCAAGCTTTATTAAGCCCAAAGCTATCGCAGATGACTGGTACCCATTCTTTGGCGATCCCAAAAATGGTCCGAATTCCCGCGCCGCAAGCCTCAATTTTCTGATCACTAATGAGGAACGAGCTTACAGGGCAGCGAGAAAATCGGGAGGCCCTTTCTGGATCATGCTGCAGGGTGAGGGAACGGATATTCTAGTAAAAGACAAGCCGACCAGACCGCTTTACAGAATGCCTGGTCCAAATGAGATACGCTGGCAGGTGTGGTGTTCCCTTTACTGCGGTGCCAAAGGCATTTTCTTCTATGTATACAGCACTGGAGATTTCAAACGACCAAAATTCGCTAAAAAAGCTGCTCCCGGGACAGAGATTTACTGGGAGCGCGGCATGGTAGATTCTAAAGGCAAAGAAAGTCCGATTTACCGTGAAGCTGCTCTTGTAAGTAAAGAAATCGACCCGATCAAACCACTCATTCTGAAGATGGACTGGGCTGAGCCAGAGGATGGCGTTGTCTACTGGATTGAAAGCGACTATGTCATCGGACGCACGTTCATTAATCGTGAAACAGGCGCCCGTTATCTGATGCTGTTCAACTCAGATCCAAAAAAATCACATCCGGCTGCTGTGGAATTGAACAGGTTTGCAGAGGCAGTCGGCCGGACTACCAAGACATATGATGTCCGGGGAAGAAAGATGCTGACAAGCGAATGGCCGGATAAAGAATTGAAAGAGATGATGATCGGTCCAGGAGACGGCGCCATCATCCTGATACTCGACAAACCGGACACACTGGCAAAACACAAAGCATTGTATGAGAAGTAAATGCGATAATTTGTGTTGAATTTAACTGGTCAAGAACGATGTGAGTAATATGCACAAGATTGGTTTTCTGTTGTTATCGGGGGTAATTGCAATGCTTCTGAACCAGGATGCTGTCGGAAGTACTAACGGCCTGTCGTTTCACTACGGGCCAGTCGATACAGCCCATTCTTCGGATAAATTGCGCGTCTTTGATGGTCCGTTGAAGCCAGTCAAAGGTGTGATTTACGTTTATGCGACTATTGGACCAATTAAAGCCAATCCGATCAGGTTTGTAAATGGCGCTCCTGAATGGAAACCTGAAAACGGTCCGGTTAAATCCGTTGAAACCGGTGCAGTACAGGAATGTTCTGTGCCGGGTGGATTCGTGATCCAGGAGAAAAAGCCTCTTCCTGATGGGCGTCCCCAATTCCTGGAAACCATTGTAATCGGCGATAAATCCGAGACAGGATTCATTCCTGTGGTACGGTTTGGTCTGGCTGATGACCGGATAGCTGAAGACAAAGCGCTGGTTACTGCGTGGGTTTCAGACGGTCATATCGATTACTGCGGTCAATATGTCCGTCCGGATACCCCTTACGATTTCAAAATCCGCATAGACTTGAAACGCAAACGAATGACTGCCTGGACTATGGGACGTGGGGATGATGACTGGTTCCTGCTGGCTGAAGATGTGCCGTTGAAGACCGAAGCGACTTCTGCAAACAATGCAGTAGTGGAGATATATCCGGGAGGACCAGATGTCGAAAATCTCGTCTTACAGAATAATAAGTGGCGAGATGGAGAACAAAAGCATCCGCATCCTCTCGCAAAAACCAACCGAAGAGTAAAATCCGGTAATGGATTTATATTCCAGCCTATGCGTTCGACTTGGCGTAAACCAGGAAAGCATGTGACTATCTTCCGTGAACCGGATTTCCACGCCGCTCATGCGGATGTAGTCCAGGCTGGTCATGATCATCTTATATGTGTCTGGCACAACGGTGGGCACACAGACGGCATCGGGGGAATGTCGATGGTCCACAGTTATGACAAAGGCAAGACCTGGGAAAAATCTTTTATTTTCACCAGTCTGCCCGGCAACTGCCCAAGGATTCAGTGCATGAAAGACGGTAAGCTGTTGCTCATATTCGATGTTCCATCCAGCGGAGATCAGTATACAGCCACCTGGGACCTGGTGTTGTGGGACAGTGTCGATGAAGGAAAGACCTGGGTTAATGAGCGATGGCTCAAAACTGCAAAAGTTGGCGGAGGAGGCTGTATAGTCCCCAGCCGGATATGCGAAATGTCAGATGGATCATGGCTTCTGGCAGCATCCTACTTTGCTCCTCCCCCGAATGGCGGTGCCTTTGTTGAGACGCTGGATTATTATCGCACCACTGATTGTGGAAATACCTGGGATTTTGTATCCCAACCGACCAATTATCCGCCGTCCAGTCTTTCGGAACCCAGCCCCATCCAGCTGCCAGACGGCAAATTAGTCGTATATGCCCGTGAATCCCGCACTGATGGCATGCCAGGCGCAAAGGGTTACTCGAGTGATGGAGGAAAGACCTGGAAATATCAGGAACTCCCTCATCCGATCACTGGCCGCACATGTGCAGGACTGCTGAAAGATGGACGGGTGATGATGACATACAGGTCAGGAGTCGGACATGCGGCGCTCAGGGCATGGATTGGTGACCCGAACGACAATACACCATCTCAACCAGCAGGCGCACATTTTAACGATAGCAGGTCTGTGGGACTGAAAAAGGGAGCCCTGCATATCGACAACGATGGCGTGTGCGGGCAATTCACTAAATATTCTCTCCATCCGGCAGACACTGAAAAAACTGTCGTTGATCTCACTTTTGAAGTAGAGGTATTATCGAACCAGGGTAGAGCGGCCACAGTCTCTATTCCATTCGCCGGCAAGCTTCGCATATTTCCTGATCACGTCGAAATGTTTCATGACAAGACAATTCGGGCTGCAGTGGCTCCGGGACGGTCTCATACATACCACGTAAGCAGCCGGAATGGGCGTTTACAGCTATCTGTGGACGGTGTAGAGGCTATTGATACGGATAAAGCGGACAACAGCCTGCTGAGCTTCCAATGGACTAAAACAAGCGTGTATGGGCTGGAGTTTGGAAATGAAGCTAAAGGCAGCGGAGCGAGTGGTGAAGAGATTCCACGGACTATCCCAGATGTATCCGGCCAACATAACAGCTGAGGTCACCGGCTACAGCATATGGCGAAGGTTCGATGCTGTATATAACGATCCCTTAACGGGAAGACGGGAAATGTTCTGGTCTGCAGATAGAGACGGTTTCCCCGACCAATATCAACTCGATCACATACTGGAAGTGGAAGCCAGCGCCAATGGACATGACCAGGGCTATTCGGGATGGACTCAACTCGATGATGGACGCATATTTATAGCTCATTACACTGATGGCACATCTGCTGCGTCTGTGCCAAACCCAAACAATTTCGGAGTTCCATGGATTCGAGGGACATTCCTTGAACTATCCGATTTGCCAGGCGGGTTGAACAAACCAAAACAGGAAGGTAACAAATGACTACCAGCCAGGGTCCTATAAAACTTGATAATGGAAATTTCCTCAAAATCGACATAATCACGGAGTCTATATTCAGGATCAGGATAAGTTCCGATACCATATTCCGTGAAAGCGGCTTGGAAAGATACGGGATACTCAAAACGGACTGGCCTGACTGCAAGTGCAGCATATATGAGAAGCCGGGCGCCAAGGAAATCATCACCAGGAAAGCGTCCCTTACAGTTTCCCTGAGAGATGGCAGGATTACGCTCAAGAATGAAAATGAAGTCGTGCTCGATCAGAACGAATCACCTGTTTGTGAATATGAAAAAGGATTCCGGGTAGCATTTAAGCTGGATGATTCTGAGCGGCTTTACGGGTTGGGGGATGAAACCCGGGATTGTATATCAAAGCGTGGACACAAAGCCCGAATGGTTGTCACCAATGTAGCGAGCTATGAGCCGATACCCTTTGTAATGAGCACCCGCGGATGGGGTATATTCCTGAACACCACATGGTATCACTACGCTGATCTTGGAGAGATCAATAAGAATGTCGCTGCGTTTCATTCAGACAAAGGGACACTCGATTATTATGTGTTTGTTGGTGCCAGCCTTCGAGACTTATTGTCTGTCTACACAAGTATCGCTGGCCGTCCGGCTCTGCTTCCCAAATGGGGTTATGGGATGACCTGGGTCTGCGATGAACGCGAACTCAGGGCCAGAGATATGCTGTATGAAGCCTACGAGTTCCGGCGACATGATATCCCGTGCGATGTTATCGGGCTTGAACCTGGCTGGATGGAGAAAAGTTACGATTTCTCGACCGATAAAAAGTGGAGTGAAGAACGCTTCCACATACCTTTCTGGCTCAAGAATGAGAAAAACGGCAGGTTTGCAGATGCATTACGGACGATGGGGTTCAAGCTCAGTCTGTGGCTCTGCTGCGATTATGACCTGAGCGAATATGAAGAGATGCTTGTAAAGGGAAAAGAGGCTCTTTCTGGTGGACCGACTACTGATGAGTCCGCAAGTTTAGAAGACAACCTGATCAAAGATCCGCACTTCCTGCCTGTGTATATGGATCAGATAACGAAACGTGGGGAGCCATGGTTTGAGCATCTGAAACAGTTTATCGATGATGGAGCTTCGGCATTTAAGCTAGACGGTGCCAACAGCGTTTGTTTCCATCCTGACCGAAAATGGATAAACGGCATGGTAGATGCTGAGATGCACAACCTCTATCCGGTTATCTATGTGAAGCAGATGGCTGACGGATACAAAGATTACCAGAATGGCAAACGTGCAATGCTGTATACGGCAACAGGATGGGCAGGAACTCAGAAATATGCAGCCAGTTGGGCTGGTGATACAGGCGGCGGTGAGAAGACTGTGGCTTGCCTGCTAAACCTTGGGCTTTCCGGGCACTCAAATGTCTGCACGGATATGATGGGCGACACCAGAGAAGAGATACACTATGGCTGTTTCCAACCATTACTAACCGGATTCTCCTGGCATATGTATAACCAGCCATGGTTCAAGGGGAGAGAACTGCTTGATATATACCGGTTCTATGTCAGACTCCGTTATAAACTGATCCCATACATATACTCAACAGCCCACGAAGCATCCAGGACCGGTACTCCGATGATGAGAGCAATGTCCCTTATGTGGCAGAATGACACACGCACAGATCAGTGCCTTCACCAGTATATGCTGGGAGAGTGGATGCTGGTGACTGCTTTTGGAGATGATGTATATTTACCGGAGGGGAACTGGATTGATTATTGGACAGGAGAAAAAGTCCAGGGGCCTGCAGATATCAAAGTTGAATATCCTGCACAGCGAGGCGGTGGATTGTTCATAAAAGCAGGGGCAATCATTCCACAGCAGGAAGTGTGCGATTACATTGCAGGAACACCTGATAAAATCATCTGGGAAATCTTCCCGTTAGGAAAGTCTTCCTATGTTCTGTATGAGGACGACGGTGAAACAATTAAACATCTTGAAGGTGAAGTGGCTGAGACAAGTTTTACCTGTGAGGAAACTTCCGAGGCAGTTAACATCTCAATATCCCAGAGAAAAGGTTCCTACGATGGAATGCCAGGCAATAGAGTTCACGAGTTGCTGGTCCACATGGACACCATACCTTCACGAATATCTGGCAGCGCACAATGGTCATATGATAAAGAAAAGAAGACTGTCCATATAACAGGAATTACAGAGCAGGATGGAGAGTGCACAATAGAAATAAAATTATAAACAGGACTAGGTAGTTCTTGACATCCGCAGATCCCAGTGGACAAATCAAGATCAAGCTATTCCCTAAAAAATCTGCGAAATCTGCGGATAACTAAAAAGCTACCTGGTTTTCGCCCATCTTGAGTATGCGGCCAGGCAGGAGAAACCCAGTTCGGCGGCTATCTCTTTTTTATAGAGTCCTTGTGCTTCCAACTGAACTACTTTGCGGTGGCGGCAGGTGTCTACATATTCATGGACACTCATTCCGGTGTGCTGTTTGAATAATCGTAGGAAGTGGAATTTGCTGTATCCACTTATCCTGGCAAGGGTTTCAAGGCTGGAACCACGCCCGGCGGTATCCTGGATGTGGCGGCAGATTGCTTCGATGACCTGGTCCTGGAATGAACCCTGCGCGGCTGGTTCAGGATTCTCATATCCTCCCCGGACAACAGTATATATCATGCTGGTCAATGCTGTCTGCAGCCTGAGGATGTCATCGGACTTATTAGAAGACAATGATTCTTCATATAACAACACAGCCCCCTGGGAATTGTCTTCATGTGCCAAAACCTGGGCTCTATCCACGTTACGACCGCTCATATCCGGTCCACTCACGCGCTGATATATACACCTGTCCTGAAATACAAACATCCACATATGTTGAAATGCAGGGATATTCTCGGGATAGTACAGGTCGTGCTCTACATATGAGTTCATCACGAATACTGTCCCGGGACAGACTGGATAAACCTTGCCGTCACAGCCAAATACTCCGCTGCCATTAAGCACGAAGAGTATCTCTTTGTAGGGATGGTTATGGGTGTTCTGCAACATCCACTGTTCATGATCATAGTCCGAAATCGGGGCGACATCGGACATATACGGAGGACAAACAAGCTTCCACCGACGAATATCATTGAGTATCTGCAATTCGCTCTGAGCAAAAAGGCAATTATTCATATCAAAACCACTATAGCAATTTTGGTTAATACATGGCAATGTTTGTCCATTGGAAAAGGTGAGCTCCAGGTCTATAATGTGATTATGATAATGCCGGACAGACGCAACCTTGACTGCGACGGCTGAAGGAGATACAAAATGGCTGAGAATAAATCAATGGACATTACTCTGGCACTGACTGGTGGAGCACCTGCAGTGACTATTGCTGCCCCTTCATGGCCAATAGCAGGAGATCAGGAAGCTAAGTGGATGGAGGAAGTCGTCCGAAGCGGCAAATGGAGCTGGATGGGTGAGCATGAAAAAGCGTTCTGTGAAGACTATGCCTCATTCATCGGCACCAAACACTGCCTCTGTCTGGCAAACGGAACTGTAACTATACAGTGTGCGCTGCAGGCGGTTGGCATTGTTCCGGGAGATGAAGTTATTGTCCCGGGTCTTACCTGGGTTGCTACAGCTCAGGCAGCACTGGACATCGGGGCCAATGTAGTGCTGGTGGATATTGATCCGGAGACTATGTGTATAGATCCTAAAGCTATAGAAGCTGCCATCACACCCAAGACTAAAGCAATCGTTCCTGTCCATCTTTATGGGTGTATGTGCGATATGGACGCCATAATGGATATCGCCAAACGTTACAATCTGAAGGTTGTAGAAGACGTAGCCCATCAGCATGGCGGACAGTGGAGAGGTAAAAGTGCTGGAGCGATCGGTGATGCCGGCAGCTACAGTTTCCAAATGAGTAAAGTACTGCCAAGTGGAGAAGGCGGAGCAATTACCTGCAACGATGATGAAGTGTACCGCGTTGCCTTTGCCCTCAAGCAGGTAGGCTGGGCTCCCGATATGACAGCTGGGAATGTCTACGGGCACAACTATCGTATCACGGAGATGCAGTGTGTCCTATTGCGGGGAGGCCTGAGCAGACTTGCTGAGCATACAAAACTCAGGGAGGAAAACGCTGCATATCTGTCGGAGAAGCTCAGTGAGATCGGTGGTCCTTTTAGAGCAGCCAAACGTGATGAGCGCGTAACCAGGCAGGCTTATTATGCCATGACATTCCATTTTGATCCTGAAAAGGCTGAAGGAGTGAATAAAGGGCAATACATGGCTGCGCTGCAGGCAGAGGGTTTCGGAGTTATGGATGTTTATCCTCCGGTATACAGGAGTGGACTCTTGAATCTATATCATCAGACCAGTCCCATACCATTCCGTGATCCATCAACTATTCAGGATTATAAAAACCTTAAATTGCCCGTCGTAGAGAAAACCGTAAATGAAACAGGCATAGTAATGATTCACTATAATCTGCTGGGAACAAAGGAGTTCAACGACCAGATGATTGAGGCTGTAAAGAAAGTTAACAGCAATCTGGCAGCAGTAAAAGAGCACTTTGCCGATAAATGAGCCAGTTAAAGCAAGATTCGAAGTAGGCAACAAAACTCCGACTTCGATTATTCAGTTATAACAATTCAACTTAATGAGTGTATAGTTACAGAAACGCTAATTCCCCCTTGGAGAAGGGGGTAGGGGGATTGATTCATCCAGTGTATGAAATGATTTGCAGGTATAGATTTGTTCTATCCCCCCTACCCCCCTTCTCCAAGGGGGAATTGGTTGATACTATCGCTCATTGAATAGGATTGAATTGCTACTTCCCACTTCTAATCATTTGGAGGGCAATATGAAAGCAGGATTTGCTAAATCGGATATTACTCCGCGCGTAGGAGTACAACTATACGGGTTCGGACCTTTTCTAAACAGGAACTCTATTGCCGTCAGGGACAAAATATGGGCACGGGCTGCAGCGTTTGAACAGAACGGCAAGAAAATGGTCCTGGTTAGCTGTGATTTGATCGGGCTGACACGGGACACAGTCCGTCGGGTCAGGGAATTAGTAAATAAGGCGACAGGTATTGCTCCGGAAGCTGTCATGCTCCACTGTTATCATCCTCACAGCGGCCCCAACCCCACCAGCAATCTGGGCTGGGGAGAACCGGACTATCCATACATCGAAGTCTTGCCCCAACGCATAGCCAGCGCCTGTCTGTCAGCTCTTGAGCAGATGCAGGAAGTAGTAATGTCTCACTCAGAAGTCCCATGCGAAGGCATCGGCCTCAACAGGGAATACGACATTGATGCTCCTCCGCTTGAGGATGTCCTTCGTGATGACTGGCGACCGGCTAAACCCGAGCTTACAGACACTACCTGCCAGGTTATGACTTTCAATAACACCTCAGGTAAGATGATCGGGTTCATGAGTTATTTTGGATGCCATCCGGTTGTCTGCTGTCAGTTGACCCGTTATATACACGGTGACTATGCTGGAATAGCAACAAATATGCTTGAGAGAGAAAATCCGGGATCAGTTGGATTATTCTTACAGGGAGCACAGGGAGATGTAAACTCGTGCGTTGTTCATAAGCCGGAAGCTGAAGCATTACTGGCGCTTGATGTTATTGCCTCACGTTTCGCTAAATCCGTCAGAAACGGACTCGAAGTTGCAAAGCCAATGCAGGCAGATTCCATTGCCTGGGTATCCAGAGATTGCAAGTTTACCAGAAGACCATTAGGACTGGATTATCTTAAAGATCAACTGACCGAGCAGGATGCTATTCTGCAGGCTCCCGGAGCTTCTGAAGTCGATGATGCAGTTCGTATGGCAACTGTCTTTGCCATTACATTACGTAGATGCATAGCAACTATAGAGCGGGGAGAATCCCTCAGCAATATAGATGAACTTCAGGCACTGAGAATTGGCCCGATCAAATTCCTGGGAGCCCCTCTTGAAATCTTCCAGGCAATCAAGAACGACGCCAAAGCTGGTATAGGCTCCAGCACAGCGTTAGTGATGGGTATAACAAATGGTATGGCTGGTTATGCTCCGGATCACACTGCAGCTGCCCGTGGAGGCTATGCAGCAGACATGGTGCCATTAATATTGGGCCAGTTGCCTTATGCCGACATACACACAGAACTGGCTAATGCTTTGATAGAGATTGCAAAAGCTGTGGATTAGTGTAATATATCCTATAGTTGAGTTTAGTAGGACCAATGGGACCAATGGGACCTACAGGACGAATAGGACATATAACTATTTGATTGGAGATAACGATGAGCAAGAAGAAGATTGGGTTCATAGATTATTTCATAGATGAATGGCATGCTAATAATTATCCCGGGATGATCCGAGAGGGCGCTTTCAAGGACAAATTTGAGATTGCACTGGCCTGGGACAAGATAACCAAAGATGGCCACAGGCCTTTGGATGTCTGGTGCAAGGAACTTAACGTTCCTCAAGCCAAGAGTCTGGAGCAGGTTGTGGAGGAGTCCGACTGTATAGTGGTTCTTTCTCCGGATAATGTAGAGATACATGAGGAACTGGCTGACCTGCCTCTGCGCAGTGGGAAGCCCGTTTATGTGGACAAACCCTTCGCCCCTACCCTTGCAGCCGGACAGCGTATGTTTGCTAAGGCAGCAGAGCACAACACTCCACTGATGTCATCTTCAGCATTGCGTTATGGATCCGCTCTCGAGAACGTTCTTAAAGACACAATAGGCGATCAGAAAGTCAATTTTGTGTCTGTTCGTGGGGGAGGAGTTTTCCATATATATGCAATTCACCAGCTTGAAATGCTGGTAATGGCACTCGGTACCGGGGCATGCAGAGTAATGCAGTGTGGAAACAAAGAGTCCCAGCTCCTGCTCATAGACTATCCTGATGGAAGACGGGGAAGCATCAACTTAATGTATGCTAATCCTTTTGGAATGGGGATTCACTATGGAGAAAATCAATCATTGAACATTGACACAATGGACGATTTCTTCCCGAGGTTTATAGATGCTATGCTGACATTCTTTGAGACTGGTATATCATCTGCCCCCAGAGAACAGACCCTGGAGATAGCAGCTCTGATAGAAGCCGGAACTGCAGCTCTGGCAACTCCCGATCAATGGGTGTCCGTTCCTAAATAGAATGTATTAATTATCCAAAAAGGTTACTCATACCGTTCGCACTTCGACAAGCTCAGCACGAATGGTATGAGTAATCCGGATGAATTAGGCAGCCATTTGATTTATGAATGGTTCACGATCACATTGGTAACCCGCAGAGCTCAGAGCCTCTGCCATTAGAATGGCAGCGAACTGGTTGCGGGAGTGGATTATGAACCGAGTCTGGACAAGGCAGGCAGGCCGGTTTCTCAGAATGTACCGCACAACCTCCATACCACAGTCTTTCCTCTGGGAATCCACAAATGTCTCACCCCCAAGGTCATGATCGAGTGAAATAACATCCCAGGGCAGAAGTATTCTCTTTATGCACTCTCGAGCAGTCTGAACCCATATCGCACGTGGGTGAACTCGACGAAATGCTTTCATCCGACGAATATCGTCGTCCAGAAAGAGGATCTTTTCGTCTTCAATGCGGGACATACATTTACACCTCTAAATAACAAACATCTTTCCATGTTGGTTGTTCCATGGAGGTTTGGGTGTATATGCCTGTTAAAAGTACGGGGGAAAGGCGCAGGTTAGTCCACATCAAGCATAAAAACTCCGAATTTATACTTGGTAAATACAGCGGGTTAGTGGGCGGACCTTGGGACTTCGCCTATGGTATAGAACGAACCCGTAACCAGTATCAAGTCGTCGGGTCGTGCAATCTGCAGAGCTCTATTTACAGCACCTGGAACTGAGGGAACTGATTCCACATCAGAACAATATTCACGGGCTGATTCGGCTATTTCATCCACTTTTCGCGCTTTAAACCAGGTAGATTGGGTAGCGATTACCTTTGTAGCCATTACAGCAAGATGGGACATAACGCCCTCTGGTACGTGGTTATCGAGCATTCCAACAACCAGGATCAGACGTTTGTATACAAACGTATTTGGCAGCGTCTGTGCAAGATTCTGTGCCGCATCCGGGTTATGTGCTCCATCCAACACCAGCAGAGGATTATCCTGTATAACTTCCAGCCGACCCGGAATATATGCCTCTGATATACCAGAGAAAATCGAAGACGGTGATACACGAATATCGAAGCGCTCCAGCGACATCACGGCGGCCACTGCAGCTGCAGCATTGGCAAACTGGAACTCCCCCTTCAGACTGGGACACAGACCACCGATGGCCCAATCACTACTCCTCACAGCTAAAGTTCCTTCATTGTGAACATATTGGACCGAGAAATCACCTTGCGGGTTAACGGGTTCTGTTCCAGCAGGGAAAACCCTCCAGAGTTCAGCCCCAGTATGTGCACATTTATCGGATATAACCTGTAGTGCATCCGGGTCTTGTGCGCAGGTAATTACAGTGCAAGTGGGTTTTATGATCCCGGCCTTTTCTCGTGCGATAGCTGCAACCGTGTCTCCCAGCCGCTCCATATGATCCAGAGTAACATTAGTGATAACAGCTGCCATTGGGTGCACCAGGTTGGTCGCATCAAATCTCCCGCCCATGCCAACTTCCAGCACGGCTATATCTACCTGTTGTTGAGAGAAATAGAGAAATGCAGCCATTGTTTTTGCTTCAAATTCAGTAACTTCCCCCATATCTGACTTACCTATTTCGTCAGCCACTGGAGCTATTTGGGTAATTATATGGGCAAAGTCATCTTTGGATATCATCTGCCCATTTATCTGTATCCGTTCCCTGGGGTCGTTCACATATGGTGAAAGGTAGGTGCCAACACTTAAGCCTGAGTGAGATAAAATAGATGAGATAAACGTACATGTCGAACCTTTCCCGTTGGTTCCTCCGACGTGCACCACTTTGAGACGTTTGTGGGGGCTGCCGAAGCGCTCGGAAAGAACATCAATCCTCTCCATTCCAAATTTGATCCCAAACTTCGTCAGGGAATCCAAATATGCCAGCGCTTCTTCGTAGTTCACCTAAACAATCCCCGTTTTAGCCATGATACGGTCAACGTCCACATAACTTTCAACCATCTCTTCTGCAAACCTTATTTTTTCTGTATCAGAAGATCTTATCTTGACAATAAGCTTTGCTATTTTGCTTGCAACGGTAAATGTGTCATCTTCCACCAATATAACAGGTATAACCGTTTGCTTCAGTAACTCCAGTATAGAGGGTTGAGGAGGAGTTCCCCCGGTTAGAATGATCCCTGCAATACCTGGGGCTTGTGATGGTCCGAGTATGCATGAACTCATCGCAGCCAGGATCAAGTCATCTCGTGTACCTGGCGTTATCAGTAGAGTGCCGGTGTTGAGATATTCGAGAGCTTGATGAGGCATCATAGCGCCGATTATCATCTTTGTCACGTTATTTTTCAGGCTCTGCTCACCAGTCAGTATTTTGCCATCTATATCCTCATACAATTGACCTACAGTTGGATTTGATAGCATTGGCCTGTATGGCATAATACCCATAACATCGACTCCCAATCTTTCAAGTCCACGGATAACATACGACTTCACCTTATCGTATTTTGCGTCCTCGACTTTGTTGATTATGGCTCCCAGTATCTCAACTCCGGCAGCATCAAACATAGCCTTATTTAACATAATTTCGTCGATAGGTCTACCTATACCACCGGAGGACACGATAATCGCCTTACAGCCCAGTGCATTGGCCACAGTTCCGTTTGACATGTCAAAAACTGAGCCAACCCCCGCATGTCCGGTTCCCTCGACTATTACAAACTTACTGGTTGCACTGACCCTGTCAAAAGCTGATCTAACTTGTTTCTCAAGAATTTCCCGATCAGGTTTATCAATATAACTCTCAGTAAAACCTCGTGGGACGGCCACAGGCGACATATCAGCCAATTCACACTCAAGGCCATAAACTTCCTTGACCAGCAAAGCATCCTCATCTATCTTGTGTCCATTAATCTCAACATATCGTTGTCCAATAGGTTTGATATATCCAACCTGTGGGCATCGTTTTCTTATTGCAGATATTAATCCCAGACATGTGATTGTCTTACCGTCATTCTGTCTGGTTGCTCCAACGTAACATTTCATGTCCGGTCTCCTTCGAAACAGTCGTATGCGTGTATTGTAGACGGGGAAGGTCTATCGGGTCAAATCAAGCAGGGGTTAAATTCTACTATTGCACTAGAAAGCTTTGGTGTGCTATAATCATAGGGTTGTATATGGGCATATAATTGGCTGAAAAAGAGGTGAGAACCAGTTGCCGAATATCAAATCAGTAATCAAAGATGTTAAGAAGTCACGCGAGCGAAGACTGCGAAATCTGGCTGCAAAGTCAAGGATCAAAACCTTTGTGAAAAAGACCAGAGCTGCTATGGGCTCCGATCTGGCTGTTGCTGCAACACTGCTGAGTGAAACCGTCAGCATAGTTGACAAGGCTGCAAAGCATGGAATCATTCACAAAAACGCTGCGGCTCGCAAGAAGTCACGGCTGATGAAGAAAATGAACTTGGCCAAGTCGGCCAGTTAAGCTCTTCCACCTGCAAAATCGCGTTTATTGCAAGCGCTGTTTTTGCAAAACAAGGGTGAAGTTATAGACTGCTCCAGAGATACTCCGGAGCAGTCGCTGCTTTGTACGATGAGTAAACTAACTGGCTTCCTGGAACAAATCATCAATCTAGGCATACGTTCCGGTGACAACGTAATGCTTACATGTAGCGTCGCCTGCCTTGAGGAACTGGATGTTACAGCTGTTGAAGTTGTATCAGGTATCTTTGAAATAGTTGGTCCTACAGGCACCCTCGTAACCCCAGCATACTCAGATGCCTCCTGGGCACTTAGATCGTCTACTTTCCAAGCAAGTCCTCTCGGAGAAGCACTGGCTGATTTTCCAGATGCTCTAGTCAGCGAACATCCTACACACCCTTTTTGTGCTGCAGGTAAACTTGCTGAGATACTTTTGGATGATACCCAGGGATGTGCACCTTTCGGACGCGACTCTATTCCATTTCGGATGCTGCAGGTTGGAGCTAAACAAATCATGCTTGGCTGCGGTCTTTACCAGAGTCCTTTTGTCTACCTTGCCGAGAATCTTGTACAAGTTCCCTACTCTGACCGTTCCATAGTACTTGGGATTAAACTATCTTCAGGCAAGACTGTGCGAAAGCATATTCAAATGCCGGGATGTGGAACAGGTTTTACTAACCTGGAAGAGAATGATTTTTTGAAAGAGTCTCCGGATAATATAATATCGGCCGCATCAGCCAGAGACATATTCGACGCTGCAAAGAACACTCTGACGGATGATCAGTCTGCTTTGTTGTGTGAAGAACCCGACTGCGATATATGTGCGCAATCCCGGGCAATCATTGATGCTACTGAAGCCGACAAATTCGACAAACAAGTAACTGCACTTGCCGAGGAAGAAGAGAACACCCGGTTGGAGCTGGAACGCAAACTGGATGGCAGAGTAACATTCTTCGAAACCGACTATAGTTCAATCAAGCCCAATTGATTCTTTTCTAATCACGGAAACAAAGAATACCAGCGTGATTTCTAGAAACTACCCCTGGCTGCATTGAATAAATTCACCATTACATCCGGAAAATCACCTTTCAGCTGCTTTAGCAATTCTCTTGTCTTTGCACGGTGAGAGTTTTTGGCGAGTGGACAGCTGGATTCGATTACAGGAAATCCTGAAAGCTTCACAAAACTGCGGATACGCTTGCCAGGTAGATACACCATTGGGCGAATCAACTTAAACTGGTTATCGAAGTATGAGGCTGTAACCTTCATTGCTTCCAGTTTGCCCTGAGTCAGTATGTTCATAAGAGCTGTCTCTGCAAAATCATCCATAGTATGTCCGAGGGCTATCTTGTTGCACCCGAGTTCCTGTGCAACCACAAACAGTGTATGCTTGCGGTTGCGGGAACACCGGTCACAATTCATCGGTAGGGATTCATCTGGGGAAATAATCATCGGATGGACGATCAACTCAAGCCCCTGCTGCCGGACCCATTCAACAAGCTCTTCAGGCACAGTTTCAGAGATTCCGGTGTAGTTGCCGGATATATGAACGGGACAGAGTCTGGCTTTCTCGGGAGCATACAGATTTCGAAGAACCAGCAGGCGCAGCAGCGAAAGGCTGTCTTTTCCACCTGATATACCAACCAGAATAGAGTCTCCCTGCTCGAAAATCTCGTATTCCTTTTGAGCTTTCTCAATTTTCCTCAGGAGCTGAGAAGCCGCTACCCCGGCTTTATGCTCTGCCTGCTGCTGTTGACTCTTCATAGGACTATTGTGCAAACCACCGCGAGGCAAACCGGCATTCTTTCTTTGTAAAGCTCCTGGTGTGTGGATCTATAATCAACTGGTGCACTATTCCATCAGTTCTTGGCAATATCCAGCCGAAGTTCCAGTTACCGTGTTCATATCTCAAAGGGACATCAGGAGCTACTCTCACTACAGGTTGGGATTCTCCTCCAAGATAACCGGCATCGTGATGGTTGTAGATAGAGTGAAGTTCAACAAATACTTCATGCTCGATAGCCTGCTTGCCCTCAAGAACAAGATCTGAACACAGGTTCTTTACGCCTACTTTTAGACTTCGTCCTGCCCGGAATGCTTCCTGCAAAGCATCAAGAGAGCCGGAAATCACATTTCCTTGTGCATCCACAGACAGCATCTCCTGCCAGGATTCATCTACCCACCACCGGTATTCTCCGAAGTCATATGTAAAGTTCTCACAGGGAGAGGAAGTCTCGCTGTCGTATGAATCAAATGTCTTATATTTCCCATGGTGAGGGTCCGGGACATTTTCTGAAGGAGTCTGAGAAGTATCCTTAACCTGTCCTTTGGTTCCATCCAGGAATGGTCTGGCGATACTGTTGCGGCCATTGTCATTATTCAGGAAAAACGAGAGAGATTTAGCATCTCCAAAACCCAGTGATGCAGCAGCAGGATAACGTGTAGTCTGTATGACCGCCACATGACCTCCTTCCAGCCAATACGCCACTGCAAAGCTCATCATCTCCTGCACAAGCCCTTCATGGATATCCGGAGCAGCCATATGCTCTGCATAATCAAATGTTGTATAAGACTTGATCTCTGCACCACATTTAGCAGCAGCAGCAAGAGACTCAACACTGCCTTCCATCAACTTTCGTTTGTTGTTAAGCACCAAAATCTGTCGCCATGCCATTATTAATCACCTCAATATATCTTCTCATACAATAACTCAAAAATGTATACCGCAAATAGTTACAACTGTATCTCTTCAATAGTTAATGTGTTACATAATGTTCGCTGGATATGTAATGTAAAATGTATCACATGCTGGGGTGGTTACTCAAATGGCGGGTAATATATGCACTCTTCGACTAAGCTCAGTAGGGCGAACGGATATGGTTAGTACGACAGAAGTGATCTACGCACCCTTCGACTGCGCTCAGGGTGAACGGGTATGGTGGCGGGTTATATGCAATCCGTTCGTGCTGAGCGAAGTCGAGTTCGAACGGATTGCGTAAAACTATTTGCTATAGTTGCTTAATGAACTCCAGCACTTCATCCACGTGCCCATCAACCTTCACTTTGGGCCAGACTTTGCGGATTATGCCTGCTTTGTCTATAACAAAGGTGGTTCTGACTATTCCCAGGAATGTCTTACCATACATGCTTTTCTCCTTGAAAACATCATATGCAGTAGACACTGTCTTGTCTTCGTCGGATAGCAGAGTAAATGGCAGGGAGTGCTTTGTTGCGAAGTTCTCGTGGCTCTTGATACTGTCCATACTCACTCCCAGTATGACTGCCCCGGCGTCTTTGAACTCCTGCTCTAGATCTCTGAAAGAACAGGCCTCTGTAGTACAACCAGGTGTCATGTCCTTCGGATACCAGTATAAAACAACCGCGCTCTTGCCTTTGTAATCAGACAAACTGACGGTCTTTCCATCAGTTGCCGGTAGAGTGAAATCAGGTGCAATATCTCCGATATTGGGCATTGAATATAGTCTCCTTTTATAGTATGTGCAGTCTGACTTTACCCAGTCAGTGCGGACTCAAAACAATTGTATGACTGGTTTATAGGAGGGAAGACTTTAGGCTCTAGACTTCAGGTGGAAAATGATTGATTGTTATAGGTTTGGCGGGAGACTCAATTTGAGGTAAACTAGGGTAGCAACTGCAGTCAAATCAGTTGTGAGTTATGTTAGATTATGATTTTCAAGGGGAAATGATGGCAAAGATGCTCTATATATTTATTTTATTGCTTCTTACGGTGGCAAGTTGCGCTTTAGCTAATGATGGATTTTTGGTAGGCAATTTGAATGGGCTTGGAGAGTATACGCAGGAGCACATTGCCCAGATAGCCAAAGATAACTTCAACCTGGTTATCATAGATGCAAAAAAACCGGAAGCAAATATCAAGGTATTGGATCTTTGCAAGAAATATGACCTCAAAGGCCTGGTTGTCGACTCCCGTATTCAATTGATGAAGAGTAATGAAGATGGATTCGAAGGCATTTACGATTCAATTATTAAGGACTACTCCAGTCATCCTGCGTTCTGGGGATATTTCCTAAAGGACGAACCTGATTCGTCTATATTCATAAAACTGGGAGATGTGAACCGGTACCTGCTGGAAAAGGATCCAACGCATGCCGGTTTTACAGGTCTATTTCCGTCCTCTGCGACTACTGAACAGCTCGAAAAGCCCAACTATGAACACTATGTAGATGAGTATCTGCGCATGATACGGCCAAAACTACTTAGCTACAATGATTCCTCGTTGCTCAAAGAGGGAGAGAGCGGACAGCATTTCCAGAATCTAGAGATCATTCGTCGCCAGGGGATAAAACACAGGACTCCGTTCAGTTACACACTCACATCCCTTGATGATCTACAATGGCAGATCAATACTGCACTGGCATACGGCGCCCGTGGTATATTTTATTCCAAGGCTCCCGGAGATAGTACGCAGGACAAAGAGATATCAAAGCTAAACGCTGAGCTCAAGCATCTTGGACCAGTGCTGATGAACCTCCATTCAGTCGCTGTTTACCACACTGCACCTGTCCCTGAAGGATCGAAAGCGCTCCCCATTGATGGATTAATAACCAGAATCGATGGTGGAAAGTTTGTCATAGGTCAATTCAATTCGGAGGACGGTTCGCAGTATACAATGATGGTCAATCGGAATTTGGATAATGGTGCAGAGGCCGAAATCCACTTCACCCAGGAAGTATCTCTTTACCAAGTTGATCCATCTACCGGTAAAGAACATGCTGTCAGAACTAAAGCTGAATACGGGGCAACTGTATGGAAGACCAAATTCAAACCTGGTGAAGGGCGTCTTGTCCGAATAGAGCTGAAGCTTGATTTGCCTGTGAATAATTGGGAAGACAAGCTGGTATTCCGTCCGAGGGTAATGCTCAATCCGTCCAACCAGTTTGCAAACATAATAACCGATGAACACGGAAACCATGCATACAATGAAGGCATGAATATGTTCCTAATTGCTGAGCAGGTACAGAAGTATCTTCAGCAGGACGGTCGAGTGGATGTGTTCATGACTCGCAGTTCTCAGACCCAGGAAACAACTTTGCAAGAAGAGACAAAACTCACAAGAAGCTTGAACTGCGACCTGCTGCTGGCGCTGCATTCTGATGCTACCGGAACATCCGAACCTGGAGGCGGAACTTGGACATTCTACTGGGATGATGAGGGCAAAAAACTGGGAAACAGCGTCAACTCTCATCTCATAGAGTCCATCCGTTCATTCTATCCGGAAGTTTTGAACAGAGGTGTACGCACCCACTGGATCCGTTTATGGGTGATTCACGAAGCCGGCTGTCCGGCAGCACTTACAGAGTTCCTATTCCACTCAAATCCAAAAGAACGGGAATTACTCAAAGATCCCAAATGCCAGGATACAATGGCAAAAGCAGTAGCACAGGGGATACTTGCGTATCTGGGGTTAAACTAGAAACTCAACATAAACAGGAGTTAACATGAATAAATTATTTGCAATATACATATCAACAATCCTGTTGCTTGGAATATACGCGTCGGTTTCTGTTGCTGACAATACAAAAGTACGGAAACCAATCGACCCGATGTTTGTGGGCAAGTGTACGCAGGTTGACTCGGCTTTTGCCTATTTTGAGGACAGAAGCCTGGACAGCATAGCAGAAGAACTCAAGGTCAATGGATACACATCTGTATGTATAACCAGTACCGGCGGTGGTAAATTTCCTCTGGCTGATGTGCTTAAGAAGCATGGAATATATTCCAGGCTGTTGATCGTGCCGATGAACGGGACTTACGACTCCTCATCTATGCCGACAGGTTGGGAGAAGTGGCGGATAGTTTGCAGGGATCCGGGTTACAAAATATTCGAATACTTCTGCTTGAATGATCCGGATTTCAGGATTTACAAACAGAAGCAACTGGTTGACACTCTGCTACAAAACCCAGCATTCACAGCCATAGACCTTCCGGAACCGCAGATACCATCAATCGGAGGACCGGATGACCCTGGCTATGCCTGTTTCTGTGACGATTGCAAGAAGAAGTTCTTTGCAATGCACCCGGAGGAAACTGATCTTCCTAACTTTACCGATCCATCCTCTCCCAAATACTGGAAGACAGATGAATCGTTATACAAAAAGTGGGTGGAGTTTCGGGTTAATACCGTGGTCGATTTTCTCAATTTTCTTGTAAACGGACCCGGCGGTATAAGGGAACGCTGTCCAAAAATCAAGATCATTACCTGGACCCTGGGGTGCCAGTCCAGGGGTACAGATGTAGTCAAAATCGAGAGAGAAAATCAGGGGATGGACGCCGCAGCAGTGGTCAGCAAAGTAAAACCATATGCTCATTGTATCCAAACCGACTGGCCGAATTGGAGTATACCTGATCTTCCAGCAGACCACGTGAAGAATTATGAGCCATATCTAAAAAGCATAAGAAGCGTAAACAAGAAAATACCAGTAGTAATCCAAACAGACAGCGGTTCGCTGCCGGCGATGCACCGATCGTTCGAATGGCTTTCCAATATCGATAAGATCGCAAAACAGGTAGGCTTCACTCAGACCTTCGACTATCAATACCACCTGGCATCCGATTTCTATACTAAAGCTCCACGTCTAGCCGTTGCCAGACTTTCGAAGTCATCAAAACAATTAACTCTGGTATTCGATATGTATCTTGATCCAACCATCGCCAGTGATGTATCAATCTATAAGCTATCCCTCGGAAAAGTTATAAACGCAAAAGCTGATGGGAACCTGGTGAAACTTGAGGTAGACGGAGTAACACCAAGAGTCAAGGTAACGGTTAACAAAGCAAGCAACAATCCGGAGAGGCTGATACATAAGGGATATGAGCAGAAAACATCTGGACCGGTTACGGTGAATGTTGTTAGAGAGTAGATATCCCTTATGCATCAGCATCATTGTGTGAGCATTGTATAGCCATACTGTTTTGGCGGGAAATTCTCAGGCATCCAGATCGGCAAGTCCTTCACTTCGGCTTTGGCTTGGTTTGATGTTGGGAATCCCCAAGCGTCGTAGAACGGGCCGAGATTTCTGCCAACGGCTTTGGAGAAACGCACCAGCCACTGGTCTCGTTTTTCGTCTTCGTTTTTCGGTCTTGCATCGTTTGAGAGGGTTCTGTATTCTGCGAAGGTCTTCTTGATTGGTTCCCAGCCGAAGTCTTTCACCACTTGAAGATATGGAAGAAGCGCGAGGAATGGGTCGGCGGTCAATCTTTCATAGCTTACAGGTTTGGAAAAATATGCTTTCATACGTTTGGTTCGTTCCTCTGGACTAATGGCGCTGTGGGTATTACCGGTCTGACCGCAGACGGTCTCCAGCACATATACCGAGAACAAGTTTTCGGTTACTTCTCCGAAACCGTTGAATGTCCACATTTCAGACTGGTGGTTATGCCCCATCTCATGGAAAAATCCCCAGTCACCGTTATGATCGTTAGCCATCAGTTTCGGCAGGTCTACTTCAAACTGGGTTACATCCATCCATGTCATAATCGGATATCCGGAGTGCATGTACCCTGCACTGATCTGCCGGTCGTTACAGTATCTCTCAGGCCTCTCACGATCACGTGGACGCACTGCGAGGTCTGCGCAGGCATCCATTACACGGTCCCAGAATTTCATCAGGCTTTCGGGATCATCCAGTTTTCGAACAACTGAAGATGGCACGCTGAAGATGACTTTTTTTGTTTCGAGTTCTGCCCAGGGGCCCGGGAAGTTACGAATACTTGATCTCCAGTCTTCAAGACTGGTCTGGCCCAGAACATATCTGGGAGCTTCGACTGCACCTTTGATCCTCACACTCTGATTTCCGAGTCCACAGTTCTCCGGTACAACTATATACACTAACCCACCGAACGGGCTTGCAAGCTTTGTAGACAATGATGTAAGTGGACGCTGCATTGTTATTGCAGGAAACCGATGCCAGGAATCGAGGTCCCAGAGTTCATCGGTGTGGCAACCTATCTGCACAGAGAGTTTTCCAACTGCCTCCTGTGGTAATGTTATCTCCACCAATCCCCCAGCCGAAGCATATAGACCTGTGCTGTGCCATTCAGGAACGCTGGTATCAATCTCTACGGTTTTCATAAGCTTTGGAGTACCTGCAGGAGGCTGTCCAGGGAAATCGAATGCCGCAGGATGCGCTTTTACTTTGTTCGGAGACATATCTTTAGTTTGTTCATACTGGAGAGTAGCTAATAATCTAGCTAAAGGCTCTTTGTTGGTTACAGGGGTTTTATCCGTAGGAACAGAGGTTGTAGTCTGCTTCGATATCAGTCTGTTCAACTTTGGAAGCAGTATTTTGTCATTTACTGGAAGAGTCCGAAGCGCGCGGCTCAGTGTCTGCGAAGCCTGTTGGAGTTTGCCTGAATCTATCACATTTGGAGTCTTCTCAGCAGATTCAACCAAATCAAGCGCTGTCGTTGCATTTAGCTGGTCTATCGGCTGTTCACCAATAGCAAAACCATTTTTTGTAGTCCGTCCAAAATAACCATCTGCCCACTGTATTCCGGAACCATCCAGAAGTCTGTTTCCGGGATGCTCCTGGATCCGTTTGCCCGGGTTCAACTGCAGCCAACCCCAGCCAAGCGCCGATACAACCAGTCCTCCTCCATTTTTGACATAAAGTCGAGTAGCTGCTATCTCCTTGTCCGAAAAGTTCCACGGCACACATACCAGCGCAGAATATTCCTTAAGTTTCGAAGTCCAGTCCGGATGATCCATATTCTGTGCGTCCAAACCCTTAGATTTGAGATATGCCAGCACCTCTGGGCATCCTCGAACGCCTATTGGTTTTGGTGACCCATTCGAACTCCATTTGATCGAGTTGATCATCAATTGGCCAGTATCTGCAGTAGTGAGAGTTTCGGCGCCTACGTAGCCATCGTGTCCGAACGCTACTATTCTACCTTTACCAAACTCAGCTGCAGCAACTACTGGTTCAAAAACACCATTACCGGTCTTACCTACTACAACAGGCCATGCTTTGTTTCCATACACACACAATGGTCCCGGAATGCCAGGTGCAGATATCTCACTGACACCGTTAGTAAATTGAGGTACGATGTCAGTAGATGCAATCGCAAATGCCGTGCAGCACAATACAGAGATGACGAGAATTGTTTTTGGAAACAGCATTTATCTAACCTCCGAGGTATCACATCGATTCCTGGTAAATGACTGTAATTCTATATGGATGTATTCTATAACATAACATGTGCATGGCACAAATAGAATAGCAAGCTCCCCGAAGAACACGTATTTCATACATCATGATGGTATAATGTAACTGTAGCAAACAGCTATTACCTGGTATTTTTGGAGAGAAAAATAATGGTTAGGACTCAGCTTCAAATGGATGAAGATATTTATGATGCACTTCGAGAATCTGCACATAAGCAGAAAAAGTCAATGTCCGCAGTGGTAAGGGAGATCTTGAGGGATAGTCTGATTGAACACAAATATAGGGAACCAGCCCTGAAGGAAAAGTTCACTTTTATAAGCTCAGGTTCATCAGGTGAAGGTGATATTTCAGTAAACCATGACAAGTATCTTGAGGAGGCATTCAATTGATCTTCCTTGACACATCAGGTGTACTGGCACTTGCGGATAATTCAGATGTATTTCACGATAAAGCGTTGCAAATGTTTGAAATAGCTAGAGAAACAGAAGATACTATACTCTTACATAACTACGTTATTGTCGAATCTGCAGCTTTACTTCAACGAAAGCTTAGTTCATCATCATCTATGAGATTTTTAAAAGAAGCCAATTTGTTTAACATCCACTGGGTAGAATCTGCGCTTCACTCCCAGGCAATTGAATATATGCATAAGTATGGTACATCCAAACTGAGTTTTGTTGATGTGGTAAGTTTTCTGGTAATGCGTTCAAATGGCATCACCAACTACATTGGTTTTGATAAGCATTTCCTGGAAGCTGGTTTTACACAATATGGTTCCAATGATTCTTGATTAACGGACAGGATTCAACAACATCAAGACAACAATATTCCATCTAAAATGCCTCATTGGGTAATATATCAACAGCCCAAACCCTTCACATGAAACGGCTGGAGTGATAGAATTCCATGGGGTGTCCGGATGCCCGTTTCTTTACTCTGGGTTTTTCTTTACCGGACAAGTATTAAATGTCCAAACGCGAATTTGTTCATCTTCACACTCACTCGGAATTCAGTATCCTTGATGGCGCCAGCCGGATAAATGATATCGTCAAAAAAACCGCCGAATTCGGCATGCCAGCTGCGGCTATCACCGATCACGGGGTTATGTATGGCAATATTACATTCTATTCGGCAGCTAAGGCAGCGGGACTGTTTCCTATTCTTGGTTGTGAAGTATATGTCGCTGCCCGGACAAGACACGACCGCGACCCCAAACTCGACCGTGAACAATACCACCTGGTGCTGCTTGCTGAGAATGAGAATGGCTATAAAAACCTGATCAAACTAGTCAGCACGGCTTTCTCCGAAGGCATGTATTATAAACCCCGTGTAGATAAAGAACTACTGGCTCAGTATTCTGAAGGCCTCATTGCGACGTCTGCCTGCCTTGGAGGAGAATTACCAGCCCGGGTTATGAGAGATCCCGCCAATCTGGATAGATCTCTGGCAGAGTATCTGGATATATTCGGCAAGGAAAACTTTTATGTCGAGTTACAAGACCATGGCATACCCGAGCAGAAACCGGTCAATGAAGCATTGATCGTCCTCGCCCGGAAAAATGGACTTAATCTCGTAGCCGCAAATGACAGCCACTACAACACCAGGGCCGATGCTGAAGCTCACGATGCCCTGCTATGCATCCAAACGGGCACTACACTCGATGACCCCAAGCGAATGCGTTTTGGTTCCGACCAGTTCTATATCAAGAGCCCGGATGAGATGTATGAGGTGTTTGGGGATGTTCCGGAGGCTCTGCAGAACACACTTGCGGTGGCCGAACGGTGCAGGTATAAGTTTGATTTCGATACTTCTAAACTACCGAACCCGGGTATTCCGGAACAGTATCCAGCAAGTGAGTATATGGAGCTTCAGGCACGTGAAGGCTTAGCTCGTAAAATGGGCGGCAGCATTCCTCCTGAATACGAAAAACAGCTGGAATACGAATGCGGGATCATCAACGGCTGCGGATTCCCGATGTATATGCTGATCGTCAAAGACTTCACCGACTTCGCCAGACGCGAAGGTATTTGCGTTGGAGTCAGAGGATCAGCAGCAGGAAGTATTGTATGTTACGGACTCGGTATCACTGACGTCGACCCGATTGACTATGGCCTTACTTTTGAAAGGTTCCTGAACCCTGAACGTGTAGAAATGCCTGATGTCGACCTTGACATACAGGACGACCGCCGGGAAGACCTTATCCAGTATGTAGTCCAGAAATACGGACGTGATAGAGTAGGTCAGATAGCTACATTCGGCAGCATGAAAGCTCGTGGAGCTGTACGTGACTGTGGTCGTGTATTGGGAATGGACCTGAGCTTTGTAGATAAAGTCAGCAAGATGATCCCCACAATGCCTGTCGGTATTACTATCGATATGGCTCTAACTGACAACCCTGACTTCTCGAACCTCTATAAAAATGACTCCGAAGCCCGGAAACTCATAGACATGGCAAAGACTCTTGAGGGTCTGAACCGAAGTGTAGGCATTCACGCTGCTGGAGTCTTGATCTCCGAAGACCCGCTGACAGACCACGTGCCGGTTCAGCAGGGCAGCAAGGGTGAATTTGTAGCCCAGTTGGCCAAGAAAGACATCGCCAAAATCGGTCTGTTGAAGATGGACTTCCTGGGACTGGCAAACCTTACGATACTTAATGAAGCTGTTGCTCTGGTCAAACGGACTCAGGGAATAGACATTGATATGCTGGACCTTGACCTGGAAAACCAGAAGACTTTTGAAATGCTGGGCAGAGGGGACACCAGCGGTGTTTTCCAGCTGGAAAGCCCCGGAATGCGCCGGAACGTTATCGAATTGCAGCCAAACTCTGTCAGGGAAATGGCGGCTATAGTTGCATTGTACCGTCCGGGACCGATGGCATACATACCGAAATTCGTCAAATCCAAGTTCGGGCAGGAACCAATCAAATACCTGCACCCTGACCTTGAGCCAATTCTCAGGGAAACTTATGGCGTCATCTGTTATCAGGACCAGGTTTTGCGTATAGCCTGTGCTATCGCTGGATTCAGCCTTGGTCAGGCGGATATTCTGCGTAAAGCTATGTCCAGCAAAAATCGCGATGTAATGGAGCAGAAAAAGGATGAATTCGTTGCTGGTGCAGTCAAAAAGGGAGTTGCCCAGGCAGTTGCCGTAAAGATCTATGAGCAGGTAGAACCTTTTGCCGGATACGCTTTTAATAAAGCGCACGCTGTCTGTTATGCCTTTGTAGCATATAGAACAGCCTACATGAAGGCTAACTACCCGGTTGAATACTATTGTGCCCTTCTCTCTGCCAATATGGATGACAAAGAGAAACTGGCCTTGTATATGGACGACTGCCGGAGGCTCGGAGTAAAGGTACTTCCTCCTGATGTAAACTACAGTTTCCTGCGCTTTGAAGTTGAGGACAACAACATCCGCTTTGGCTTGGGAGCCATTAAAGGCTGTGGAAGAGCTGTTACGGAGGGAATTGTTACCGCTAGAGAAGCCGGAGGACAGTTTACAGACCTGGTAGACTTCTGCCGGCGGACAATGGACCAGGTAACCGTCAACAAAAGCACTGTCGAAGCATTTATCAAGGTAGGAGCATTCACCAGCCTGCATGAGAACAGAGCGCAGCTGTTGGATATGCTTCCGGATGCTCTGAATGTAGCTGCTTGCGAAAAGCGCAATCAGAGCGCTGGTCAAGGTGGACTCTTTGATGACGATGAAGATGATTCGCTTTGCAGCATCGAGATCGGTAACTACTCCCATGTCTGTGAATACAATCAGGATCAGATCCTGGCGTTTGAGAAAGACCTTGCCGGGATATACTTATCTGGACACCCACTGGAGAATATGCGGGAAGTCCTGCAGAGCAAATGTTCAGCAAATGCTGAGAACTTCCGCGATCTGGAGAAAGACCAGGAGTGCTGCATTGGAGGGATGATAACCGACCTGAAGCTGCGGACAACCAAACGCGGGGACAAGATGGCTTCGTTCAGAATAGAGGATTTGTACGGGACTATTCCAGTCACGGTCTTCCCTCACGCTTTCAAATCTTGTGCAGACCAGATTGTATCTGAAAGGGTCGTCCTGGTCAAAGGCAAGGCCAGCCATCGTGAGAAGATGAGTGGGAATGAAGACGAAGACGCTGCAGTGGAAGTTGAGATTCTGGTAGAGTCTGTAACTCCACTGAATAATGGTTCGAATGGCCTGGACAGGACAGTCAGTAACAGATCCCTCTATATCAGGATCAATGGCAGTCCGGAAGTCAGACTTGACCTGGTTAAGAATTTGTTTGACGCATTCCCCGGGGACAGCGCAGTATACTTCTGCCTCGTTCACAATAATAACTTGCAGAAAATCCGCACTTCATATAGAGTAGACCCTAGCAACCGATTCATATCTGAGATAGAAGCAATTATTGGCAGAGATAAAATCAAGCTTCAATAAGCAGATTCTGTTACAGGGTTGATTGCACATTCACATCCCCCTATCCTTCAAAGGGAGAATTGGCTTATCGTATTCCAATCGTAGTTTGCTGCACAATATGCTTCCACTTCTTCATTCGAAAAGGTGGAGGTAATAATGAACTAGAGACTTAAATAGTATGAAGTCCCTTTTCATCATTCCTAATTCAAACTTCATACTTCCAAAAAAGGCAGGTTCTAAATGACTAAACGCGTGATAATCTTGCTTACAGCGGCAATACTGCTGATCATAACTTTTGTTGCGATCATACCTCTTTACACCGACTGGCTATGGTTCGATTCCCTTGGATATTCCACTGTATTTTCTACTCTTCTGTGGTCGAAAATCGCGCTTGGTTTGGGAGCCGGTTTTGTATTCTTCCTGGTTATTTACGCCAATCTGTGGTTATCCCGCAAGCTGGTTCCTCCTCCAACCAACTCATATACTCAACAGATGTTCTTTGCAAAACTTGGATTACTGGCGAAGCGTGGGATAGGAATGCTGACTCTAGTGGTCAGTGTAGGCCTTGCAGTTTTGGTTGGATTGGAGGCTGCAAGTTACTATAAAGAATGGCTGTACTGGGTAAATTCCGTTCCTTTTGGACAAGTAGATCCAGTTTTAAATATAGACATATCATTTTATGTCTTCAAACTTCCATTTGCAGAGTTTCTTTACGAAAGAATCTTCTTTATGCTTGTCGCGTGCACTGCTGCAACAGGACTGCTCTATTTTGCTGATGATGCACTGCATTTCCGGGGTTCAACGTTCTTCATCGACAAAAAGGCCAAAGTTCACCTGGCTGTATTATGTGCATTGTTGTTCTTCGTAAAAGCCTACGGTTATCGCCTGGCTATGTTTGGACTTCTCAATGAAAAGGGACCACAATTCGATGGTCCTGGCTATACCATGATCCATGCCAATCTGCCGGCACTGTTGATATTGATGGGATTAGCAATCATTGGTGGTTTTGTCTGTTTTGCTGGTGTATTGAATAGCAAGACTAAACTCATAATAGGCGCAGTAGCCGCACAGGTAGTTGCTTCTTTGGTTGTGGGTTCTATATATCCCTCACTGTTGCAGACACTGGTTGTTAAGCCAAACCAGCAACAGAAAGAGACCCCGTATATCATCCAGCATATTAAAGCCACGCAAGCAGCTTACGGTCTGGACAATGTAGCTACAAGAAAATATCCGGCGGACACATCGCTTAATGCAGATCAAATAGCAACTAATGCATCTACCATAGAGAACACCAGGCTTTGGGACTCAGAACATATTTCAGGCGTATATACCCAGATGCAGACCATCCAGCAATACTATCACTTCAATAATGTAGATGTAGACCGATATATGCTTGGACCTGTGGGAGGTCAGAAGCGATACCGTCAGGTATGGTTGGCAGCCAGAGAACTATCCCAGGATACTCTTCCTGAAGAATCTCAGACTTGGGTAAACAAACATCTGAGCTATACCCACGGTTATGGGCTGGTTATGAGTCCGATAAACGAAGTAAGTTCGGAAGGACTGCCTAACTACTTCATCTCTGACATACCGCCAAAAACTCCCACTGACTTAAAAATGGATAAAATGGGAATATACTTCGGTGAAATGACAGAGGAGTATGTCTTCGTTGACACCAGTCAGGATGAATTTGATTATCCCACCGGAGATTCAACAAAGACTACAAGACAGGAATCGACATCCGGAATATCGGTTGGGAGTTTCCTGCGTCGGCTTATGTTCGCTATCAAATTCCAGGATATAAATATCTTACTCAACTCCAATCTAACATCTAACAGCCGTTTGCTTTATCGACGCAATGTTACTGAACGTTTGAATGCTCTGTTCCCATTCCTGACTCTGGATTCAGATCCGTATCTGGTATTGGCTGATGGAAGGCTTCATTGGATAATAGATGCTTATACGACTTCGGACAGTTATCCGTATTCGCATAAGGTTATGCTCGGGTATGACGAACTGAACTATATACGCTCTTCTGTCAAGATCACAGTTGATGCCTACACCGGAGAAGTTACTGCGTATAAAATTGAGCAACCATTAGCGGATCCCATTATTCGTTCATACGAGAAGATGTTCCCCGGAATATTCAAAGACATCAGTGAGATGCCAAAATCTCTGAAAGAACATATCCGATATCCGGAATGGATGTTCCGCACCCAAAACTTTATATATGAAACCTACCATATGTCCGACCCTGCTGTTTTTTATAAGCGCAGTGACCAGTGGACGATACCAGCAACTGCTCATCTAGAGGGTTCCGAAGGTCAGGACACTATGGAACCTTATTACACCATAATGCGCCTGCCTAATGCTGACAAAGAAGAATTCATCCTAATGACAGTATTCAAGCGAACCGCAAAGACCAATATGGTTGCCTGGATGTGTGCCAAATGCGATGCGGATGATTATGGCAAACTCGTGCTGTATGAATTCCCTGACGAGAAGAACGTTCCGGGACCGCAGCAGATTATTGCACGGACTAATCAGGACACGTACATCTCCCAGCAGCTTTCACTCTGGGGACAGGGAACTTCCACTGTAAACTCAGGGAACCTACTGGTTATGCCAATCGATACATCGCTTCTTTACGTGATGCCTCTTTATCTGGAATCATCCAGTACCAAGATTCCTGAATTAAAGATGGTTATAGTTGCCCTGGGAGACAGGTTAGTTATGGAACCAACACTCCAACAGGCACTGGCATCAGTTGTTGGACAAAGTGTCAAACTTACTGCCCCAACAGCCCAGGCACAAGGCGCAACTGCCCAACCTGCCGCATCCGCAGGAGGAACTTCAGGACTGACAGAGCTGGCAAAGAAAGCAATGACCGCCTACCAGAAATCCCAGGAAGCCCTCCGAACCGGCAACTGGTCCGAATATGGCAAGCAGCAGGGAGAGTTGGGTAAAGCACTAAACGAGTTGAGAGCTAAGCTGGGGAGATAGTATAATAATGCAATGTATGGGTTATTTATGACCCATACATTTTTCTCAGGATAACTATTTCCATTTCGATCCCACGCTTGAGGAGAAGTAATGACCACTAGATTCCTCTTTCTTCTATTGGCATTGCTTTTATGGAACAATTCCCTTACCCTCTCTCAGACTCTACAAAATAATTCTCCTCGATTTGCATTGAAATCCGGTGAGAAATATTTCCGAGTGGATGGTCGACCTGCGTTTGTTTTGGGACGGAACCCGGCTGGGATGGACACGAAGGCTTATGATGAGCATTTTCGCAATGCTGATGCGGCAGGGGAACGGTTTGTGCGGATTCATTTCACTTATATTCCTCCAGGTGAGAAAGCTGGTGAGATAGATGCGGGGATCTTGAGTGCGTGGGATGCCATATTGGAGTCAGCAGAGAAACACCATCTGGCTGTTTTACCGGTTTTGGGTGTTTGGGCTGACTGGAACGATGGCAGCAATAAAGAAACATGGCATAGATGGGACAGCAATCCTTACAATATCGAGCTAGGTGGTCCAGGGAAACGACCGGATGAACTGTTCGGTGATACATCCTGCAGAAAGCTCTGGATGAAACGACTTGAGACGATTATCAAGCGCTGGGCTCATCTGCGCTGTATTGTTGCATGGGAAATATTCTCTGAGCTGGATCTTGTATCAGGCGTTACGGAAGAACGAGCAGTTCAGTTCACTGAATGTGCAGCTTCTGTTATACGAGCAGCAGATCCGTATAAACGACCTATTACGGCCTCTCAAGCCGGTATAGGTGAATGGTCCAGGCTTCTGAATAGCAATGCGTTGGATTTTATAGAGATTCATCCATACGCTGATAACTCTGACGGTAAACTGGACGATCTGATCATTTCCACTGTCAGCCAACGACTTAAAAAATACAACAAACCAGTTCTTATTGGTGAATGTGGATTGAATTCCAATCCCCCGCGCAATACGCTGGAAGTTGCTCCTCGAGCAAAAACTGGAATCCGACATGCCATCTGGGCTTCAATTGTGAGTGGTGCAATGAATGGGCGTATGCTCTGGTGGCAGGACGGCTGTGATCAATTCGAAAAGGTTGACCTATGCAGCCACTACCAGCAAATCGCTGTCTCTGCTGCCTTATTCGTCAAAGGCGTTGACTACACAGGCTTCAAACCCATACCTTGCGTGCTTTCAAGAGCAATAAAGGGAGCAATGCTTGGGAACAGTAAACTCCGTTTAGGATGGTTCTGCGATGCCCGATGCGTTCCACCAAACTGGCCGACAAAGCCACTAACTGGCCAAACAGTATTTGTAGACGTCCAGGAAAAATCCTGGCTGATCGAGTTTGTTGATCCGATCTCGGGTAAGGTTATCAACAAGAGTAAAATATCCGTTCACAATGGACAGATATGCATATTTCTGCCAAGCTTTGAGGATTCTATAGCAGTCCGAATGAGTCAGTTGTAGATACTACACTTCTGGAGACCTGTCATTCTGAAGGCAGTGAAGAGTCTGCTTTCTATGGGTTTAATACTAGTTGAAAAGCAGATCCTTCACTGCCTTCAGAATGACAGTTTATTTCCCCAGATCGTATACATGGACTTCCAATGGTTTGAAATCATCTGTAAGCTTCGAGCCCTGGATGTTCTTGATCTCGCGATCCTCGAACATTACGTTTGCAGGCGTTCCCAACTTCCTCTTGACATCGAATGTTACTGTGCATGCTGTATTTCCTGCGTTTACAGCGATCAGGTATAGCTTGTCATCACACTTTTTCAACTTGGTATGTATAGCTGATTTGGTTGGAGTATATGCCACACTACCCAGATCTGATGGTGATAATAGCACAGGAGACAGCGTTTTTACTTCCTGTCCAATTTTTTTCATTTCTGCCCATATCTCTTTGTACTGCGGAAGCACTCTTAGATCGTAGTAGCAGTAATAGATAAGACCCTTTGCACCGTGGGTCAAAGCTAGATAGGTCATGCAGCGACTCTCTTCATAAGTCGGCGCACGGCCTGTTTTCAACTCCTCGGTCGATGGTATATGCCCGCGGTTCGGGTTGATTGCACCATACTGATACCATGCAAACGCTTGAGGGACCAGCCAGGTTGGTTTGTGCCCACGAACAGATGCATTGGCATCATCCATCCACTGACTTACTGTAGTTACTGGGCTGCTGGGAACAGGATACGGGTCAACGCCCATGATATCAGTGGTGTCAGGGAAGTATTTCAATTCCGACATGTTACACAGGACTATGTATCCCGGGTGGTTTGGGTCAGCATTGCGAACACCCATATAGTAATTCTTCATTCTAGGTGCCAAAGTCCTTGGGATTTCATCATTCAGATACCAAGCTAATATCGCAGGATGAGTGCGATATGCTTTGACGACGGCAGGAACGATTTTCTCGTTCCCCTTGATACCCTCCCAGCCCTTGTGTTTCAAGTATGTAGCCGTAGGATAGACATCATTCATGCAGTATATCAGCTTCAATCCGTGCTGCTGCATTATATCCATGTATTTGAGCATATAGTCTTTTGGTTTTAGATTAGTGCCGTAGTTCAAAATGCAGTTAAACGGACTATCGATGATTTCATTTAAATGACCGAGACTGGCGTCATCATACCAGCCAAGTGGGAAGAATGGTTTTCCATAAGTTATGGTATTGTTGTTCTCATCGATATATGTCTTGAAAGATGCCACCTGCGATTGAGTTATCTTGCGCAGGACCCATTTTCGATCGGCAACTTTCTTACCGTTTGTCGTGTTTACAACTGCTGCAGAGAGTTGCACAACTCCGACCGGTAGTTTCGCTGTTGGAACCATGACCACAGATGCGTTTCCAATGACAGGCTTCTTGCTGGACACCCGAATTTTTCCAGAAACTGCAGTCACTTCTAAAGCAAGTCTGTTTGGATTGATATCATATTCCGCGGGATTTACACCAACTGAGACCTTGATAGCCTTGACCTTGGGAAAAACCAATTCCCGATAATTTGGATAGACCAGATCGAAGTCAGCCAGTTGATCTCGTTGCCCGGGTAAAAGACGGAAATTGTCAACAGTTATGGTGAAGGAGCGAGGTGGACTTGAGGTAAAGAACAGCATTCTGCGGATATTGGTAAGGTTTACCTCCTTGATGTCCTGAAGGAAGACTTCGATGGTATTCTTCTGGTTTGGAAGAATGGTATAGTGGGCTGCCCAGCCGTTTTGATCCGGTTTATCACGCAATTCAAGGGCTATATCGGCAGATTCATTACCCTCTATCCAGACATCACACGTGACTTTGGCATAGTGCGACCAATCCTTTGTTGAGTATCCCTTGCCTTTGTTCCAATCGAGAATTACGGATGGCCACTGGTCTGCTCCCTGCACCCATTTAGGTATAGTGAATGACATGGCAGAAGTTCCATTTGAAAAGTGGTTTGTGGTAGATTCGCATTTGATGCCTGTCCAATCCTTAACGCCATCCACTCCCTCAAAATCCAGCAGCAATAACGGTGCTTTGGCTCTGGGTAAAGCAGCCTTCTGCCCCCACACTGGACATATAGGCAGACTAAACGCCAGCAACAGAAGAATTAGTTGCATATACTTCATTCGTGTTCTAAACAAGTTCATGATCCGCCTCCGTAATGGAACTACATACAGTCGTGAATCTGACTACGCTGATTTTTGACTCTGCATCGTGGGTGTGAAGAATAGGTGGAACCAGGTTTCCATGGGGGTTTACTGCAGGCAGTTCCAGTAAAGCTGTACAGTATTATGTTTAAGGATAACGCCATTAATTGCCTACGCATATAATTCTCCAGTATCTAGGTATACAACTGTTCGGATTATAGCACATTGTGTTCATATGTGAACAATAGTTACGTTCGGGCGTCCGAGGCATCAAAAAATCCCCCTGCTGTTGGTCAGGGGGATAAAGGGGGATATATGGTAAGCAAACAGAAGAGTTATCTATATCAACCAAAACGTCCGGTCACATAGTCTTCAGTACGTTTGTCTTTGGGTCTCGTGAAGATGTCTCCGGAGTTTCCGAACTCGATCATTTCACCCAACAGGAAGAAACCAGTCTGGTCGGATACTCTTGATGCTTGCTGCATGTTATGGGTGACAATGACTATGGTGTATTGCTTTTTCATCTCACCCATCAATTCTTCAATACGCATTGTGGAAATTGGGTCCAGAGCTGAACAGGGTTCATCCATCAGGACAACCTCAGGCTGCACTGCCAGTACTCTGGCTATGCACAATCTCTGGGCTTGTCCGCCTGATATTGCCATGGCTGACTTGCGGAGGTCATCTTTTACTTCGTCCCACAATGCAGCTCCAACAAGGCTCTGCTCTACGATAGTATCCAATTCTGAGCGATTGCGCATTCCATGTATTCTGGGCCCATATGCAACATTATCATATATAGACATAGGGAATGGATTGGGCTGCTGGAAAACCATTCCGACACGCTTGCGCAAATTGACCACATCAACGTCGCTATCATAGATATTCTTACCGTCCAAAGTAACGGTACCGGTAACCCGTGCGCCTAGTACTTCATCGTTCATCCGATTCAGGCAACGCAGAAACGTCGATTTACCGCAGCCTGATGGACCGATGAGAGCTGTTATCGCTTGATTCTTCATATGAATGCTTATATTCTTCAGAGCCTGGAAATTCCCATAATGGAGGTCAAGGCCGTCTGCAGCCATGCTCCCACCTATTTCGATCTCTGAAGCTAAAGCACGTATTCCTTTGTTTACAAGAGTGTTCTCTTCAGCCATTGCAACACCATTTACCATGTTCGTTTCCTCCTGTAGCTATTTCGGATAGTGGAGGCTATAATATTGAGTCCAAGAACCAGCATAAGCAGAACCAACGCAGTGCCCCACTGTAATTCCGGACGCGCTCCAAACATCTCTGTAGCTACAACATACAGGTGATAAGGTAGAGCCATACAATCTTTCATAGGAGAGTCAGGCAGCCTGGGCAGATAATAAGCTGCTGCTACCATCATAATCGGCGCTGTTTCACCAGCAGCACGGCTGACTCCCAATATAATTCCTGTGATGATTCCTGCAGCGGAGTTTGGTAACACAACCCGCCAAATGGTCTGCCATTTTGTAGCACCAAGAGCCAGCGAACCGTCTCTGAAGCCCTTTGGAACGGTCCGTAACGCTTCCTCTGCAGCAGTAATAATGACCGGTAGCACCAGCAGCGCCAGAGTCAATGAACCGGCTAATATCGATTTGCCAAAATGTAGATACAGAACAAACAACCCGTAACCAAACAGACCGAATACCACTGATGGAACCCCTGCCAGGTTCACCGTTGCCAATCTTACGATCCTGGTAAACAGGTTCTGCTTTGCGTATTCGGCGAGATACACTGCAGCCATCACCCCGACTGGAACTGCAACAAGCACTGTTCCGACCAACAGGTACAGCGTGCCAACAATCGCCGGCATAATCCCGCCTTTAGTCATACCTTCACGCGGCATTTGAGTCAGAAAATTCCAGCTGATCGCTGAATATCCTTTTGAAATCAGAAAGTAAAGGATAGCCAGCACGGGCACTATTACAAAGAGTGTGGATACACTCAGTGCTGCGAAAGCTATCTTCTGAGTTCGCATTTTCCTGGTCATCATCTCTGGAGTTTCCCTTTTCTCAGCGCCGTCTCGGCAACAAGGTTGATCAAGAAAGTTACCACAAACAGAACAACTCCTACAGCAAACAAAGTGTGATAATGGAACGAGTATTGCACCGTTTCCCCCATATCAGCCGCTATTGTCGCAGTCATAGTCTTCACAGGCATTGTGTAGAACTTCATCAACTTTGTAAGACCTTCAGGCAGGTTGGTTGCATTCCCTGCAACCATCAAAACAGTCATAGTCTCTCCAACAGCCCTGCCAATTCCCAGCATACATCCTGCGATCATCCCACTCTTTGCAGCCGGCATAACTACTTTGGTAATGGTCTCCCATTTAGTAGCCCCAAGGGCATATGAACTGTCACGGTAGTGTTTGGGAACCGAAACCAGTGCATCTTCAGCAATCGAGATAATGGTAGGCATAGACATAAATCCCAGCATTAATGAAGCAGTCAAAGCGCACATACCCGTTGGCAGTTTCAGAATACTCTGGATAAACGGAGCTACTACCATTATGCCTATGAACCCAACGACTACCGATGGTATTCCGGCAAGGACTTCAATGGTCGGCTTCATAAGTTCACGTATCCATTTGGGTGCTACCTCAGCCAGATAGACCGCGCATGCAATTCCAATCGGAACAGCCATAACAACAGCGCCGATTGTGACTACAGCTGAACCTGCGAAAAGCGGCAAAAGACCAAATTGTTCGAACTCCGGCTGCCAGTTTTTGCCTGTGATAAAATGCCAGATGCTCTGATGCTTCAGCATCGGAAGGGCATCCTTGATCAGAAAGACAAAAATCAACACAATGGCAAGGATGGCAATCGCACCATTCACATATATGAACTTCGATATTAGACTGTCCAGCAGTCTTTTATCCAACCTGACCTTACGGATCAGATCCGGCCTGTACGTACTTCCAATGGCCTGTAAGTTAGACATACTCTCAATGCTCCACTCTAGCCCGCACCGTCTTTGATGAGTATTCACGACCAGTGCGGGCAATTTTCAGGATGACCGCAGTTGAGAGCAATGTCCTCAACCCGAATCTCCAATATCAATTTTACGGGCGAAGTCTTACAGTTAGATTACACGTGGGTTATGTTTAGATTTAAGTAGATAATCGAGTATTCTGCTTTGAAGGGAACTCGTGAATTCACGAACTTAAGGGATGTGATCCAGTTGCTGGTCTAGATACAACAGCAGGATCACATCCCCTTACCCCCTACTAAGGGGGAATTGGTAGAAGATATTTTGAAGGATTATTTTAGAGGTAGATAACCGGATTTAGTGACCAGTTCCTGGCCTTCTTTACCAAGAGCAAATTTTATGAACTCACCCTTAACTCCACTTGGTGTACCGAGTGTATACATATACAGGAAGCGGAATAGAGGATATGTTCCATCCATCACATTAGCCACTGTTGGTTTCATACCAGGCTCCCCGGTCTTGCGGGAGATTGAGATAATCCGGACTTTGCCTTTTTTCTCGAATTCTTCTGCATAAGCCATACCGGCATAGCCAATGGCATCAGCAGACTGCGAAACAATGGTACAAATCTGCTGGGTTGTAGGTATGTTCATCATATCTTTGGCATATGCTCTTCCAGCCAGAAGAGTATCCTGGATGAATCCATAAGTACCTGAACTGGAGTCTCTTCCAACCACAACTATGTTCTTTTTGGAATTGCCGCCAACCTGATCCCATGTCTGAGCTTTGCCACTGTAGATGTCAGCAAGCTGCTTCATTGTCAGATTCTTCACATTATTGGAAGGGTTCACAATCATCGATAGACCATCGCGTGCCACTTTATGAGCAACAAGTTTGGAGTTGCGATCACGTGCGGCTTGGATCTCTTTTGGTTTGGCTTCTCTGGAAGCATTAGCGATATCACAGGTGCCATTGAGCAGACTTGAGAATCCCTGACCGGAACCGCCACCAGCAACTGATACTGATGTTCCGGAATATTGGTTCATGAATCCTTCCGCCCACAACTGTGACAGCGGTAGAATTGTATTGGACCCCGCAATCTTCACGCTGCCTTTTGGTGCTGCAACAGCAGCTCCACAGGCCAGGGCCAGGGTCAGACCCATACAGACTAGTTTCTTCATTACATTGCTCCTCTAATAGATACTAGATTTGGAGGTTGGATGTTTGAATACCAACCTCCATATTTCTAGAAACTGGAAATCAGTTCAACTATGTACTGATTGTTACGAACAGTGTTTTTCTCTTCTTTATTGAATTGGTAGAAAAACTTGAGTTTGGTCTTCTCATCCAAATATTTGATCAGGCCAGCGTTATAAGACTCGCGCAGACCATAATCAACTATGCTGGTAATGTCCTGAGACATTCGCTCATAGTTGCCAACAAGGGTCAAGTCAGGAAGCACATTGTATGCAAGCTGAGCATATCCGCCGTTAATGATTTTGTCGAATCCACGGACCTGAGCTAGTTCAGTATTCTCTGCCCACAAATACTCGGTTTTCAGAGTTATTCCGTGCAGATAGTAGCGCATATCAACTCCATAGCGATTCTTTCTACCGGCATTTTTGCCAACATTATATCCGCTGCCCAAGTATCCGGAAGCTCCCAAATCTAGATCGCCAATGCTTTTTGATATTCGGCCAACCAGGTCTGTTCGTCTGTTGGTGTCATTTGTATTCAATCCTGCTCCATTGAACGAGCCGAAATACCAATTGACACTCTTGAATGAACCGTTGAGATAAGCGCCACGGTCACGTTCATTCGGGAAGAATATACCGTTGATCATACTGCGTTCCGGCATTTCACGAACTGTATCGGATTCCATAAGCTGGTGACCAAACGGCAGCGTCTCCTGACCCATTGTCAGGTTTGTAAGGTCGTTTAGTTTATACAGGATGTATGCATCTTTGAGAGAGACTGCAGTTCCACCGAAATCAGCTTGTAAAACAATCTGACTGTTAGTTGTTGGAGATGCAGTAACCTTGAGTCTGGAGCGACGTATTGTATAGGTGTTGGTGCCTGCGGGATCAGTTGGTTTAGCTGCTGTACCGCCGTGCAGTCCACCCTGAAGACCTTGCCAGCGTGCCTGTACAAATCCACTTATCGCTATCTTTTTAAGGTTTTTGATGTCCAGCTTTGCTGTCTCGAAAGGACCTTCAGGATCAGCAAGAATGGCTTCATGGGTATCTACAGTAGCTTTGAGCTTGGCAATCTCATCCTGTAGAGCATCGTATTTCGTGCTCAACTCATTAACCTTGTCGCCGACACCCTGGTCGGTGGTCCCGAGTTGTGCGGCGATCTCTGTCTTGAACTCTGTAACCAGTCGTTCAATTCTGTCCAGATCAGCTTTAGTGACTTCAGGTGCAGTTGCCTGGCTGGTGGTTGCAGGTGTGGTTGTGACAGTCTTTGTGGATGATTCTATTTTTGCTGTCATATCTTCGAGAATCGCATTGACGACCTTTGCGAACTCATAGCGTGTGAGGCTTCTCTCACCTTTGAATGTACCGTCAGGAAAACCCGACATATAACCTTTTGCCGATAAAGCCTGGACTGCATCATAAGCCCAATGGCCCGACGGCACATCTTTGGCAGCTTGTGCATGAACCATAACGGAACACGCAAGAAGTAAAAGCGTAGCCAGCAGTTTCTTCACTACTAAACCTCCCAATTGGTTTTCAGTTTGCTCCGGCAGCCTCTTTCGGCTCTGCTGGAGGATTGTTTTCGTTCGGCAATCTCTGCCGATCACAATCATAGTGTAGACTTGCAGCATTACATGCTTCTTACATCAGCGTTACTCTTATATTAATGGGTATACGTGTAAGAAAAGTAATTGAATCAGTCAGATAATAAGTTGCAGACACAACTAGTGCAATGGAAGCCATATATATATGTAATAGAGGATATATTGGAAGTGAACAGGTGTCAGGGAGCATTTCTACCGAGATCTCTAAACAATCTTCATAAATGCTCCCTTGAGGTTTGTACTACATTAGTTATTTCACCCAGACCAATGCATAATCGAATGAACCCAGGTTCACGCTAAAGCTGCCATTTACTATCGGCAATCTCTCACCTGTCACAGCATTGACGGCCTTGACGCTTTTTTTCAGCTTCATGTTCTTCAGGTTCAGGTTCACTCTGACATCAGTATTCTTGCTTCCAAGATTGGAAACGACACACATCACTTGGTTACTGGAACGGATATACAGGCTAGTGTAGGCTCCTTTGGTGGAAACTTTCACTAGATTGGAGTTATTGTAATAGGGATGGAATTGAGCCTGTTTGCGGCCGAACTGGTCCATTATTTTCCATATTCCAGCTTCCTCTTCCAGGCCAGGGCCAAACCCACGGACAAGGACATCATGCAGCAGAGTGAATGAGAATGCCTGATGGGTCGTATAGGGTCGCTCATAACATATAAACTCCGAAGGCACTCCCCACTGCCTTCCCATGAACTCAGTCCTGAAAGAGTCCAGCGGGAGCAGTTCATTGATATCTGCCTTAACATTCATGAACCCGAACTGTTCTCCATCCCAGGTGCTGGTAGCCCAACCTATTGACGGTATCGTCATAGTCAGCGAATTATGCAGGTTCACTTGCCCGTTAGGCTTTCTGTTCTTTACAACAGTGTATAAACGCCGCATCATGTCTCTGGCACCGGTAAATGCATAGGTCGGAGCGATGGTTCCGTCGGGTCTGGTATACCCGCAGCCATGAGCAGTATTGCTGCATGGCCATGGATAAGCTGTGCCATCCAGATAAACTCCATCGATATCATATTTTTGAATCATCTTGTCGATGCCGTCCGCCATAAAGTCCTGCCAGAGGCTGTTGTAGCACACAACACGGTCTATCTGCTCCGGAAGACGAGTATAGGAACCTGTAATAGGCATAACAAGCATCTCATTGTGATATGCATCCCATTCATGAGCAATGTTGGATATCTCATACCCGAAGTAGAGTATTACCTGTAAACCTTTATCATGGCAGGCTTTCACTAATCTCTTCAGCTTCTCCTGGTTGTTGACTGTCTCTGTGTAGTTCTGATATTCGGTCCAGGTTTCACCGAAGAAGATCGTCCTGACTCCCAGGTTCTTCAGGTAATCCAGCATTGGAACTCTCTCGCCCATAGTCTGCAGTTCATTGCCAAACTTACCTTCAGTCAGTTTACCCTCGCCTAGAATATCCCCCGGAATCCCCTTCTCCGGTATGGACTTAAACTTCCCAAGTCCGACTTTCGCGACTTTGTCTAGATGATCCAGTAAAATAGTGTGCTCATCTGCAACATACGGAGCTGTTGGAACAGTTATCTCGCGCTCTATATCGGAAATGCGAAGTTCATCTATTTCGAATCCCGGATTCTGACCTGCGAACTGGACCATCACATCAGATTTTACACCGTTTACTATTCCTGTCCATTTCTGATGGGATGTAAGTTTGCCGTCTATATAGACCTTGATCTCATCTCCCCAGGTCAGCGCAAGATGATGCAGTTCATTTTGCTTCCATTGTGTGGCAGTGTCCAGCATAACCGGATAGTTGCTGCCGTCTATCAAAACCAGCCTCAATCCACCGACATCGATATTCCAATAGAAAGCCATGTTCTGCGTAGGTGTCTTGATGTTGACCAGGTCGTGGTTCAGTAAGCCTCTGGAGCTGGTATCGTTGCTGTAGAATGTCGGGTCGAAGTTGACCCTTACCCACATCTCCATCGATCCCTTTACAGGATCAAGAACACTCCCTGCCGGGTATGTCAGCGAAGTCAGTTTGCCTGAGAATGTATCAGGCAGCGAGTAGGAACCATACTGGCAGATGCGATAATCCCAGACGTCTTTATCTGGTTTTTTATTGGGTGTGGCTTCAAAACCAAATGTGTAGTCCATCGATTTCCCTGCTGCAACAGCAACAGGTTCGGTAATAACATTGAAGCGCAAAGCCATTGTAGATGCACCAACCGGGACAACCTCAACTGCTTTGGTCTTTTTATCCGATGTCCAGTTTTGATCGGATGTAGTATAGAGCGCAAAGCCTCTGTCATCATCACCCAGCCAGATATAAGGTACAAAATCCGACTTCCATCCTTCTGCAGGCAGTGCTCTGGCATTCTTAGACGAACTCCATTCACCCGGGAAGTAGTATCTATATTTAGCGTACTTTTTCTTGATTGGTGCTTCAAGGGTCAGCTTATCGACAGTTATATCTCGTACGCAACCGAGTTTCAGGTTCACAACAGTATTTCCGTCATAGTCTATAGTCACTACCGAATATGCGTTCAAATCACCGGCTGAAGCGTCACCTGCGAGCACGACCTGGCTATCAGTCTTCTTTGTAACTTTGAGATTACCTTTCAATGTAACCGGCTTTCCATTCACAGATAACCTAAATACAATCGGCCCGCTGAGCATGTCAGCATTCCTGGTAATTACTGATGAAGGAAAAGGCAAGCCATTAAATGCATAAGTCCTGCCCCACGGTGACACCTTTATACTTCCCTTTACTGAGCTGGTCTTTAGAGGAGTCCAGGGAGATAGTACCTTATCGCTCTTGCCTGCCTTCGAACCTACCCAGGCAGGGACCTGCGGTCTTGTGAATGACTCCTGGGCTGATGCCAGTTCTTTACCGGAGGTGTCAGTGAGTAGAACCCGCACAGTGTGCGGTTTGAATGGCAGGCTGGATATATCAAAATTAAACGTTGCTTTACGGCTGGAGATTCCGTCTATATTGGATGAAGCAACCAATTGCCCGGATTCATCTATAATCTCTGCACGGTAATTGAGAGGCTGTTCATCAATCACCAGGGTACTGGCATCGGTATCTACTGCCAGTTTACCTTGCACAAAGAACTTACGGAGAGTAATACTGAGGGGTCTGACTGCTGCAACTTTGACTACTCCGGAGCTATACAGCAGCTGATTGCTGGACTGTATGATTTCGGCTTCATATTTATAATCTCCGTCCTCAGCTCTGCCGTCTTTACCGGGAAGAGTCACTGATAACTTTGTATGTCCGTCAACCGCCAATTTAGCACTACCGACAGAGACTCCATCTCGAAGGACAGTCAAAGCAGCTGTTACATCGGAAGCTGCAGGAATCGTTGCCGCATCAAATACCAGGCTCGAACTTTCAATAGCTATACTTCCACTCGCTGAAGATTTTGCTGGATCCAGAATAACGTGCCCGAACAGTGCAGGTTGATGGAAGCTGCCGCTCAGGAGCTGTGCCCATGAATAATAGCTGGTCTGAGGCTGGGTCCTGTCTAGTGCAATATTAAGACCGATCAACCGCCTGACCAGCAACTGACCCAGTCCCAAAGTAGCAAGCGGAATCTTTGTTTCAACTTGCCAATATTTCGCAGTCTGAGATGCAGCAGCGGTCCATTCGCCGTTCCACTTGCCATTTGTATTGAGAGAATCCGCCATCGAACCAGCGGCATTTATTGAAAACTGGTAATCAGAATTATGGTTGTGCAGCGGATCTATAAATATCTCGACAGCATCATCTTCCCAAACTGCCCCATCATGATCCCTCTTTTCAGTTTTGAGTTTAGTGTCATTGGGTATTGGAATTGTGACTGCAATATACAGGTTGTCCTTATCAAACCCAATTTGAGCTGTCACCGCCGGCAGCAGCAGAGTCGCAGAGTTATGGACATGAAACGTGCCGACAGAGGCAGCTCCAGCCCATTCATCGGCTCCAATAACACCATCAATAATTGGTGCTTTCGACATCAGTCCTACCTGGACCAAAGGTGCAACTCTTGAACCTGCGTCATAGCCCAGAACTGCTGAAGATATAAGCAGCACGATCATAATACTTGTTATTAAATGACCGCATATTTTCCATATGAAAGAATAACAATTCCGCATAACTGATGGCTCCTTGCGCTTATGTCATATGTCATCTTGATCCCAAGGTATTATATCCCTTATGGGCATATCCGACAATACACAGATATTGCGCATTGTTTACCAATATTGCTAAACGGAATCCCATTCATTTCATACCTTAATGATTATCACAAATATATCTATTTTTCAATTCATCCTGCCGAAGCAGTAAGTATCAAACTCGAACTGTAAGGTAGACAACCAACACTGAGAGCTGTCGCCATAGAAGCTACATTCTTCGGCGGGCAGTGATACCAACCTTCACCTCCGGATTGCGTAATATGATTGTATACTGCTGACACTGCTGTTTTGGCATAACCGCGACCACGATATGGCATAGCAGTTTCAACACCTATGTCTGCGATGCAGTCTTCCATTAATCCAGTGCGGTGAGCATATGCAACAGATACAACATGGTTATCTTCAACAACTCCATATGCTATGCCATCCGTGAAACAGTGCTCTGGCAGATAGATCCCTTCTGCTGGCGGTATGCTTGAATCAATAAGCTGCCGGCAATCACCATTTTTGTGGATAATCAAGGTATCGCTGCTGCACGCGAACGCTCTTTCAGACATAACACGATCAATATTCGATGATCCGATATCATCCAGATTCTGATTGAGGTAATGCCTCACACATTCGACCATGGTTGAATCGCATCTTCCTTTGTCCAGCCCTGCATCGCACAGGATGCTTTCAATAGCTGGTCCGGTCCCTGGGGGGACACTCGCTATACACTGCCTGTCAGCCAGTTTCATCAACCAAAACACCCTGATATACCCATAACTCTTCTCAGGTTCCAGGCGTTTCGTGGTCTCTACTACAGTAACAGAACCCGGATGCGTATCATTAAGATTAATTCCTAAACGCAAACCGACAAATTTATCTACAAGTTCAAACCTTGATTGCTTTACGCTACTGTTAACCATCGTCATACTCCATACTAACCCGCATTATTCACCAAACTTCGCTTTTGGCTGGCAGTAGAGACAAAAGCTGAGAGTGTAAATGCAGAGCATTTACACCGTCAGTCATGAATAATGCGGGCTAACCCGTTCAACTTCATTGTTGATCGACTTCTGCATAGGGACTAAGTATTCACGTTCATCCCAGCCAAGTCTTTTCCAGAAAGCACGACCGGACTCATTCTCCCGGAAGACTACTATATTACACTTGCGGATACCAATCAGCTGCAATTCGGTAAGGCAACGGTCTACCAGCATTCTGCCTACAGCCTGTAATCTGAACCCAAGCGCTACTGCCAAATGGTTGATACTACCTCTGCGTCCATCATGACCGCATAAGACCGCACCAACCAACACTCCACTTTGCCTTGCAACCAGACTCAAGCCAGGATTGCGTTCAAGGTAGAATGAGATCCCTTCTCTGGAGTCTTCGTAATCGTGTAACCCAACACCCTCGACACTCCGCCACAACCGCACGACTTCCTCATAGTCTGCGATCTCCATAGGAACGATCTCAACACACATGGCTTTGTGCCTCCCATTCTTCCTTTAGGAGTGAAAACATCATCAGGTCAACTGCTTTGCCATCTGCATTCATTCCTTTCTGTCTCAGAGTGCCTTCATATGTAAACCCAAGACGTCCCGGAACAGCTTTACTGCGACCATTTTCAGGTTCGACTCTAATCTCAATTCGGTTCATATCCAGTTCATCGAATGAATATCTGATCATAGCTTTGCATGCCGCCGTCATCAATCCTTTACCCTGATACTTTTCTCCAAGCCAGTAGCCAATTTCCATGCATCTGACACTTGATGAGTTAAGCGAGATTATCCCGGCAAGATTATTTTCATGCCAGATACTGGCAACTGTTGTGCCATTTGTTGCCAAGCGCTGCAATTGCTGCTTGATAAATGCCACAATATCATCTGCGGACTTAGTGCTATCCACCCAGGGCAGCCACCTCCGCAAGTGCTCCCTGTTGGTGTCGACAAGGAGATAAAGCTCCTCGGCATGTCTCGGTTCCAGAAGTCTCAACTCAGCATCATCGGTAAGTTTATGAGTAAACATTCGGGTTCTCCTCATTCGAAAATAGAATATTTTCGTCCCTTCGTAGCGAGTCCGGCAGGTTTTCGTTGCAAGCGAAAATCGAGAGGACTCATGCTACGATTCTTAAGTGTGTTTTATGCAAACCATAATCTGCGTGTTGCATTCGGAAGTGAATGGGCTACAGTCGTGCCCACCATACTTAACTTCAATCTCGAATCCGTTATGTTGTAACAGAGAATCCAACTCCTGTGGGAAGTACATCCGTAATGGTAAAGTCTTTATTATCTCTTCCCCGGTATTCGAGAACAAATAGTACCAAGTGATATTGTTTATCTGCTTTGCACGGTCATATATATTGGTCTCGGTTACTATCACACGGCTCTTTCCTATTGGATCTTCATATTCAGTCACTGGATAACGCTGTTTAGTATCTCTGGTAAAAACGTGAAGAATGGGGTTGAATGCCTGGAAAATGAACTTCCCATCATCGTCCAGATGCTTCCTGACGCAACCAAGACACGCCTCGACGCTCCGATTATCCAGCATATGAGCAATTGAATTGGCTGGAAATATTACGGCATCGAACTTCCTGCCCAGATCAAAATCCCTTACATCTCCATGAACCCAGTTTATGCATGTACCACTTAATGCGGCTTTCTCACGAGCACGGTTCAGCATGGTCTCCTCAATATCTATCCCAGTCACATCGAACCCTTGCTTAGCAAGAGGAACTGTCAGCCGTCCGGTTCCACAACCGAGTTCAAGGACACATTTACTATGAGCAGGAAATTGCCCTATATAAAACGGGAGATCAGCCGTATTTGTACCATTCAGCAAGTCGTAAGCGACTGCATCATCATAGATATTGCGTTTGTCTATCGTTTGCATTTACCTGCTCCTTTACAGTATCCATAAAAAAAGGCCACCCCGGTTGGAGCAGCCTTAGTTTCTTGATTCAATGCATGTTACTTAGCGACTCGGCTGCTCCGGAGGACGCGCATGCATACCACGAACGGGATTATTTTTTCGAGAGACATAACTAGTTGTTGCATGATTTGTCATATTCATTCCGCGCCCTTTCCTTTCTGCAGCATTAATCCAAAATCTTATGACTGAGATTATATCAGTTGTATTATTTATTGTCAATCACATTTTCTTTGATTAGAAAAATCACTTGTATGATGAATCAAATATTGGTCAGCTAAGGATATGTGTTTACTATATTTCGCATAACACCAATGTAATGACTGTCCCAGTCGATGGATAGCATTAAATGATAGGTGTAAAGCTCACCTGGGTATAATAATGATAAGCTAGATAGCTCATTTTAAACTGTTTGGAACAGAAATGGAGGAATTGAAATGAGCAGAAATATCGTTTCAATAGCTTTAGTTACAATCATGGCTATCACTGCCATGTTTGTCTGCACAACGGTATATGGAGTCAATAAACAGGGCTTACCACTAAGCCCCTCTTTTCAAATAGCCAAAAATGAATCCTGTGATTGCTCAATCGCGCAAGGGAGCAGCTACACACAGACTAGTGCGCTGGCTCCATCGACATACACCAAAAGCTTACCAGTATTTACCGCTCTGAAGTCTGGTATGGATTACAACATTTACGCGGACAATAAACTATTTCTAACTGTTACCTATGCAGATGCTCAGGCCAATGGAACAACACCTGGAAGGCTTGCCAGTATCTGGGTGAAACGTCTCAATTCCACATTGCCCAGCATTGTAAGCATTCACCAACCGAGTGAAATGCAATCGAGCAGTGTGTTAATCCCCAGAGACACCGTCATCCGTGCCACACTGAACAAACCTCTCAGCTCAGCAACTAGTAAAGTTGGCGACAGGTTTTATGCGTACCAACAGGGTGTAGTTGCTGGAGGTTTTCCCGAGAAAACCAAGTTTACAGGAAAAATAGTCTCGGTAATAAGAGCATCCGGAAATATGGCGGGTCAGATTGGCATTTTGTTTGTAAGTGCCAGGCTACCCGATGGAAAAATTCTTCCCATCGAAGGTCAGCTCATTTCTTTGGATGAACATAGTGTCATGATGGATGAAGGTTCCGGTAGACTGATGGGTAAAGACAATGCTCAGGTGTCGAACGGCACGTTCATTGCATCAGGAGCGGGAGCAGGATTGGCAATCGGACAGTCTTACGGAAATAACCCATTCCTTGGTGCAGTACTTGGGGGCAGCAGTAGTTCTCTTTACAGCCAGCAGCAAGTTATGCCTGCTGTTGGGCAAGATGCACGAGTCCCAGCAGGAACAGCATTTGGAATATTATTGGACCAGGACGTAACCTGGACCAGCACTCCACCTACAGCTCCTGAGTATTATGTTGACCATTAGCCCGCATTGACCCAGACGGTTGGTCTGCTTTAAGCTGACAAATTAATTCTAGTCAACCTCAGTATATAGTGCAAAACACTGTATACTGAGGTTGAATGCATTATAGGGTAATGAATCACCTCCAGTTTACAATCCATTCTGTATTCGCTATAGATATCCGCAACCTATATACGCTTCAGTATATCGTAAATTTTATTTGCACATTCCTATCCAAACCAGTGTATACTAATGCAATTGTAATTTGGTGTCTGGAGGAATAATATGCTTCTCATAATTGCTGGTATGTTGCTTGGTTTGTTGGCTATGGCGATTATTGATATGAGCCGTTATAGTGATGATTCGGATTATGTCCCTGTTCCATGGACTCCGGTCAGAACTGATACGGATGGAGATTCTTTAAGGGTCAGTGTCTGGGGACGGGAATATATCTACTCTAATGGCCTCTTGCCAGGGAAAATAATTACAGTTGGTGAGGATATTCTATCCGGGCCAATAAGGTTGATTGCTGCTAATGATTCCGGTCCAATAGTCTGGGACAAAGCTCAACACTTTGTAGCTTCAAGGAGCAAATCCAGCGTTGTTGTATGTGGATCGCAAAACAGCGAGGATGTTATTGCAAACGCTATTTATACTGTAGATTACGATGGCGCTATCAGGATCGATATGAGCATATTCCCGCATCGGGAGGGCACATCGACTCTCAACAAACTCTGGGTGGAAATCCCTATAAAGAGCTCAAAGGCTTTCCTCTACCATTATTGGCCGAAGGATGATACAGGGGTCGTTCAGCAGGGAAGCTCTGCAAACTCCGGAGCATTGCCTGCTGATGGATTGCAATTGCCATTCAAACCCTGTGTTTGGCTCGGGTGGGACGAAGGTGGTATATCCTGGTATGCGGATTCAGATGAGTTCTGGACACCTGCGGACCAGGAAAGAGCCATTGAGATCATCAGAAATGAAAATGAGACCATTCTGAGGCTTCACCTGGCAGATTCACATCCGGAATTCTGGGGAAGACGAACAGACTCCTGGGGCAGTGCGCTCAAACCTCTCAACATCACCTTTGGACTGCAGGCAACACCAGTCAAAGAGTTCCCAAAGGACCGCCACAGATTGAAACTCTGGGTTGGCCCAAGTTCTGCCGATGCTTATACCCAACCCGATGAAAAAATCAACGGCATGACAGGATTCGAATATGTGACAGCAAACGGCATTAAAACAATCCACATACACGAAGATTGGAGCAACATACAAAGCTATTGCATGCCTGCAGACAGTGAAGGATTGGATACTCTCATACGTGGAGCAAGACAGCGAGATGCAAGAGTAATTTCTTACTTCGGGTATGAACTCTCCACACTCTCCCCCGACTGGGCAAAGTATGGCGACAGCTGTGTGATCAAGGGAACTGATGAAGCCTATCTGGGAGGTTGGGAACGCAAACCACCGCAGCGTGCATATATGGTCTGCTATGCCTCCGAGTGGCAGGATAAGCTGCTGGAACAGATACGGAAGGCAATGGAAGAGCATTCAACTGACGGAGTCTATCTGGACGGGACTACAATGCCATGGGGATGCTGCAATGAAGCCCACGGGTGCGGGTATCGTGATAAATCAGGCGCGCTCCATCCAACCTATCCAGTCTTTGCAGTCAGAAACCTTATGCGCCGGATGTATGAGTATGTGCAAAGTAAGGGAGGCATTGTAAACGCGCATCAGAGCGGATGCTGCACTACCCCTACTCTCGGGTTCGTGCATTCATATTGGGACGGAGAAAACCTGCAAAGCACAATCGTAGATGACCCTCTGGCTACACTTCCGCTGGAAGCCTTCAGAGCAGAGTTCGTAGGCCGTAACTTCGGAATCCCCGGAGACTTCTTGATCTACCCCACTCCTCCACACTGGACATACTCGAAAGCATTAGCAATAACAATGCTCAACGACGTCCTTCCCCGTCCAGCCGGGTTCGGCGGGGATAACGAGTTTGTATTCAAGATGTGGAAGACTCTGGATAAATTCGGCTACGCCAATGCTGATTGGTATCCTTACTGGGGCGATATGCAAGCAGTAATCTGCACTCCCGAACAGATTAAATGCTCAGCTTATGTAAACCGACAGACTTCCGAGCTACTGCTCATAATAGCCAATTTATCTCAATCTGTGCTCGAAGCCAGGGTAGATATAAACACTGAGGGGCTTGGAATTAACAAAGTATTTAGCTCAGTCAAGGAAAAACTTACAGGGAAACCGGTTGCGATAGATAATAATATTGTAACTGCTACCCTTGGCACTCTGGAAGCTGCTGTTGTCAGAGTTCGGTAATTCTGATTGATGATTTAAGCGGGATTGGTAGCCCCGCCTTATTCATGACTGGCTCAGCTTTTGCCCCTACTGCCGGGCAAAAGCGATGCCTTTTGAATAAAGCGGGGCAGTTATCTGATATAAAGAGGCATGGTATTGAATATCTCCAAACGCAATACATCGAATATCGCATGATTATTGTGGATATATGCTGTCTGGCATCATTTTGTAATGCATGCCAAAGTAATGGTTGAAGATCAACCGAAATGAATTCACCGGACTGATTGTTGGATAAAGGTATTTTTTGCCACCATCAGGCAGATAATATGCATTCAATATTGCATGCATTCTCTTTTTGTCCAGCAATCCATTCCCCGAAGTTCCAATGCCTTCAACCTTATGGGAAATACCATGGTCTCCTTGCACAATGATGATGGGTGGTGTGGTAGACTTGGCTAGAATAGTTGTAATTACATCCTCCATCTTCTTGTTTGTAAACGTAATTGCATCGGTATAGGTCTTTAATGGGAATGGTTGGAATTTGTTGACGCTCATCATTTTCTCAAATGACATTTTCGGCACATTTCCATCGGCATCAAATACAAAAGGGGGATGTGCCACCATTATATGCATAAATGCGAATGTTGGTTCTTTAATCTCAGGAACCTGCTTTATGGAATCAAATGTGTATAATATGTCACGTCTATAGTCCGCAAGTTGTCCAACCGACTCAAAAATCTTTTCCGGCACAATTGCAAAGGGTGCCATAAGCATTGTGCTATTCAAGAAAACGCGGTCAAACTCAGTGACATCCCAGAAACTGCGTTTATAAACTTTGTCGGCATTAAAATAACCTGTTACTGAAAAGCCTGACGGGAATGTCACAAACCTGTATCCTGCCTGCCTAAGCAATACCGCTACCTTACAATAACGTATCCGATCCAATCGGCTGGAGTTCATCGCAATTACATAACCAGATTCCTCGCCAAGTGTTGTGAGCAAATTAAAATTGAGTGAAGACGGCAGTGAATTAACTGTACCAAGATAATTGCTATTGCTCTTTGATGCAACATAAAAACCTTTCCTCGTAAGAAAATCTATGAACTTGCTATTATCATAACCAAGGTCATCTTTGAGCAGATCGGCTCTGGAGTAATTGTCGAGTATAATATAATACACATCCGGCAATGTCTTCCTGGGATCAGGCCGCAGCGCGTCCTGCCTACAGGAGCGATCCACATAGCTCTTCCATTTCTGAGCCCCTTGCCTGTTTGAACCCATATAGTATGCAGTTATCTGTATCAGGGGCATTATTACAATTATAATACTCATTACCATAAGGAATCGACTTATGCTACTAAGGTCTTTCTTGGTTCTGACGACAAGCACTACTGCTATCAGGAGAAACAAGCAAAATAAAGGATATAAGACTATTGTTCTCCCTAAAACAAAACCAACTACTGCCTTTCCTCGCAGAATTGTATACAAATGACCATAATAGAAAAAGACGATAAGCACTACCGATGCCATAATTTCAGTCTTGATGCGATCCCTGACCAACAACCAGGCAGTCAGTACAACAATTATAGCTAGCATCATAGAGATCATGAATGGCTTAACAAGATCCACCGGTTGTACCCATTCCATATTATGTGCATAGAGGAACAACATTGGATATGTAGCAAACAGAAACGGGCATACCAGAAAGTGCCTTTTTGAGATATTCATCATGACCTCTTGAACATCAGATACAGTGAACGTTTTGAATCATTGATTTTGCTGATTTTACGTATTTCGAAGAATTTACTGAACTCCCGTTCAAATCCATCAATATCATAATCCGGGAACGTGTCTTCTCGAGAAGCTAAAAGCTTTCGAACCTTCTGATCCGATTTAGGAACAAATTCTATTATGAGCGTTTTGCATACTCTAGCCAGAAAACGAGCTATTTTACTAAAAGGCAGGTTATTCGAGATTGCCAAATGGTGGATTAGAGCTAATGCCATAACTAAGTCTACAGGTCCACGCTCTTGCATAGTGAGCCTTTCGTTATTGTCCCAGCCGATACTGGCACTTGGGTTGGTAATATCCATAACAAGGGGAAGTATATTTTTTTCACCCGTCTTTCGCACATTTAGATAGTTCATTTCCACGCAAGCCGGATCAATATCAAAAGACACAGAGTTGGCACCAACAGAGCTTGCAATTTGGCTATACTGCCCATTATTTGCCCCAAAATCCCAAACAGTTCCTGGATTGGTAGATTTGAGATAGTCAAGGACTATTTCTTTCTTATTCATCAACGAAACCTTTGAGTAACTGTTATCATTGTAGTAATCAACCCATTGCGTTCCAACCGGATTCCATTTAGCAGACTTTACTGCACTTTCCAAATTGTCCATCAACCCCAGTAAGGCATTTTTACTTACCTTATGGTTAAAATGACTGAGCTCCATCGGTTTATTCGAATAGCTTATCTGGCTCTTCGAATGCATATAAATATGCAAATAGAATGGTAGTGAGAATCGGGTACTAAAAGGTAGTAATGAGACGGCAAGGTCCAAAGGTATACCATCTATATAAATCCGAAGAAATGATGCAAGGCGGATATCGACTCGACTCATCAACACGAGTGGGGCAAGAAAGTGTTGACAAAACTGTCTGTATGGAATCCAGGGTTTTCCTTCTTCATACTTTTGAAAGGAAAGAGTATCAATAAAAATGGGACATCCACGAAGGAACTGAACATTGTAGGCACTGGCATCCTTGAGAGTCATTCCGAATTCTATTGCTATTCGCTGGATAGCAAGTGTGAGAAGGGCAGCATCCTTAAGTTGGCTAAAACACCATTCATACGGATACGAGATGAATGGCACTCGTTCAGGTTGAATGATCTTATAGACATCCTGCGGAAAGGGACTGTCAATACCATCGGTCTGTATGTGGGGAATCAGTAAACCACGCTCTACGAGACGTGTATACAACCCAGAATCCATCAACAGGTTAAAATTGCCTGCATAGCACTTATTGACTTGCCTGTAGAGGTTATCTCCTAGGTAGAATATAAAACCACCAGGGTCACGGAATGAACCCAGTCCAAATCCTGTCATTTTTCATCATTCTTCCGATTTGATAAGTGCCTGTTAATGGCGTTTTTAATCTGACTCCATCTTGTTTTAATAATAAACAGTCCAGCCAGCAAACCTGCGACCATTGACTGAAGGACATAGCTGCCTGTGCCAGGATCGATATACGCGCCAGCACGACTGCTGGCAATAATCATCAATCCAGCAGCAACCCCTATTATCTCCAGCAATCTTAACTTTTTATGAATTGCCATACTTAACATCCGCTGACTGAATATTCTACAACTACGTAATTATGCGACACAATCTGCCAAAATGCAAACTACTTCTTACAACATAAATGTTGTTCAGTATCGCATTTGATGCTGAAGCATCATAAGTTTTGGAACTATTCGGTGCATTCTACGAGTGGGTATTACAACACAATCTTCTCTGGTATCTGATGAAGTCCATAGTATTGGAACTCTACTTTGTCCTTATATACCCAGAATATTTTAAATCCAATAGGCTGAGGCCCCATTGCAACGGCCATTGGTGCCGTTGTGATCATTGTCAGATTGCCGGCATGCCCCAACGCTTCCCTGTGGTAGTGACCTGAAACTGCAAAGTCGACTCCGTATTGTTCCATCAGGCTGATATAGTCATTCCGAAATATTTGTGGAACTGTCCAGTAGGCATCATCTTCCCTTGGGTTATCCAGAAACCAGGGGTGATGAGTGAATACAAAGATGTGATTCGGTATCTTCCTCTGGGTACATTTCAACTGCTCCTCAAACCAGCTCCGCTGAATATTTCGAATACCCGTGTCAGCAGTCTTTTGGCAGAGCAACTGCGAATTCATCACTATGAACTTCGATCCGTGGCAATTAAATGAGTAGTGTTCTTTTCCATATGACTTCTGATAGTTCGCTATATCCTCCTTTGTAGCTGTGTACATATCGTGGTTACCAGCTACCAGATATACCCCAATACCTTTTCTTATTTTCCTGACAACCTTCAGAAATGCACTGATCTGAGCAGAGTCGTTGGCTGCATTAGTCATATCTCCCGAAATAATCACAAATGCCGGTTTCAGACGGTTGATATTCTCAACTGCTTTCTCGAAGTTGGCAATATCTGGTCCAAGATCCTTGTTCTGGGTTGTAAACCCAAGCTGAGTATCAGCAATCTGGACAAAGAAGAAGTCTGACCTTGCTGCATTAGCACATACACTCAGAACCGAACACAAGAACACTACAAGAAGATACTTCAACCAACACCTCACAAAACAATAACTAAATGTCCTGAATGACTGGACAAGCTTCAACTACCCAGCAAACAATCAAGGTGTTTGAATAATCTGAACCCCAAATTTTCCGGTCATTGGGAAGCTGGGGGATTGATAAAGGATCTTTTTGCCTTCGGAATCTTTAACTATGACGTTATATACAAAACAAGGTATAAAACCGCATGGTATTTCAACCGTCTTCCCAAATTCTTCCGACTTGATTGGTTGCCGTGTGGTTTCTTTTGGCCCGATTGCAGAAGAAGTATTCACCTCCACAATCAAAGCCGCAGAATCCGGACTATACACATTGAGCTGGACTATTGCGCTATCTATGCTGGGACTAACAATTTTAACAGTGATCCCAGGAGTATCGGTAAAGACTATGTCTCCGAATTTAGTCGGCGTTTGGAATCCCTGTACAGTAGGTACCCATCCGCTGTATTCAGGAGTGCGAGGTGATTCACGATTGAAATTCACTCCCCATCTGTCACCGACAGCCGGAGTTTTCAACCCCAACTGGCGGAAGGGTATCGCTATTTCTACGCTCCAGTAATCAGAATTTTTGAATGTCTTTGACTGCCATTTAATGTTCCACTTGATATCGCTGGTCTCTGTCACATTGATATCTTGCTGGGTGCCTAAAGTGTTGACTATCAACTGATAAAAATAACGCCTGCTCAGATCCGGATCAAGGAATATGTCCACACAGTCATCCGTCCAGACATCGGAATCTCTTACGGACTTAACTGCAGTTATCTTGCTCATCTCTGAGTCATTGCATTTAAAAGCTACATAGAGGTTCTCCTGATCATAACAGGTGAAGACTTCACTCTGCTGCGCAGCAAATTTGTCTCCCTTGATGCTAAGAAAGTTCGATATATGAGTAGCTTTTTGCCAACAAGCATCTGTAAGTCGTCCGTCAATTATGGGAGGTGAATCAGTTTTTGGACAGATAACCAACGGACGGGAAGATCCCTCAACCGTATTTGTCTGTATGATAATCATAAACAAAAACATGACACCGAAAAGGAATTTCATTTCTATACGAAGTAGAGTAGACATCATCACCTCCTTATTATCCTGTTGTCGTTATGAGTTCGTTACTCAACTCTTAACAATCTACCACCGCCTGGAGGTAGTGCGATTATCAGGCGGGAGCTTTCTGTGGGTGTCCATTTGCCGGTTACCGCATCGAACTGGGAGATTTGACTCGGTCCAACAACTGTTGTCGTTACTGCTGCCCTATGGTTCAGGTTCACCACCAGCACATGTGTAGGCTTTGCGGATTTTCCGGGCTTACCGAAATACCCCAGCAACACTCCCTCCTCAGGCATTCGAGACATATTCTTCACTGAAAAGTCTAGTCTAAAAGGTGCTTTATCAGGCAATGCAACTGCTCCCAACGGCACTCTGCCAACGTGATAAGCACCCAGAGAACGAAGTGGCTGCACTTGCGTTGCGATTGCTACAAACTGTGGGTTCAACTCCTGGGCTGCTCTATATTGAAGGGTAGTAGAACCATCTGGACGCATCATCCCTCCAGGATCAACTCCTCTTTCGTCAGCTTCCGTATAAAACGGTTCATAGTTGTAGACAAAATACATTAGTGCCTGTGCACCATAAGCCAGTGAAGTATAGTTGAGCCACCGCATTTCATCTTTGCTGGGAGCACGCATACCCGGGCTCCACGTGCAGGCTTGCACACAGTTCATAAATGGAATATTTGAACTAAGCGCAGCTTCCCGGACCAGAGCTAAGTTGAGGAAATACTGGTTGCCATCTGTGCAATCTGCATTGAAATGGTAGTGGTCATAACTCAACATGCCCGGTTTTACCTTGTCGATGAATTGTCGCAAGTATTCCCGGTATGCCTGGACAACATCACCTTTGGTACCCAGTTGGTCGTTGGTTGCGTTTGTTGGAAACAAGTTAATCCAAGCCAGATGGGCAGGATCTTTTTCCCGGATATGTGAGACCAGTTTGCCAAGCTCTTCAAATCGAGTGGAACTGGGTTCATCTACGATGAAATATGAATACATCGCCGGATGATTCTTGACACGTTCAATTAATGCATCTACCGCAGCGGTTTTCGCCTTGTCACCGATGATGTTTTCAACTCTCCACAATTCACCTGTAGTCAACATCACCCGTAAATGGTATTTACTAGCCGGTTCAAACTCATTCTCACCACCCATGATGAGATTGAAACCACCCGCTGCCATCTGTTCTATTGACCCGCTACCCTGGTAATAGGTCGTGATAGGAGTGCCGATTTTCCAGCTACTTTTATTTTCAGCCGCAACAGCTGCAACACAGGTAAATATTAAGATGATAAGCGCCGCTATTAGTGCTTTTAACCCTGTCCCCATAGTAAGCCTCCATATTTAATTGATAATGAAAAGACCTTTGAAACCCGAGGGTTATTTGGCTGAGTTGGTTGCCAGACTGCCAGCTTCTTTACTTTGTCCTTCGAAAATAGAATATTTTCGTCCTTTCGTAGCGAGTCCGGCAGGTTTTCGCTGCAGACGAAAATCGAGAGGACTCATGCTACGATTCCTAAGAAACCTGGTCTAAAGGCAGGCTGGAAGCCTGCACCACAATATAGCCGCGCAAAACTTATAGGGTTTCTAATCGAAATTAGTTGGTGCCCCCAACTTGGGGGCTCAGAAGCGCAAATAAATACTTCGCATTTAACCCCTTGTACTAGATAGAACCTGCTCAGTTTCGTCTCCGCCAGTGAGGAGCTGTTTGCGATTTGTTTTGTGTTTTCTCTACGAACAGGGAGTCGGGTAAGCCTTTGTTCAATTTGTATTTCGACATCTCTACAATAGCCGTAGACTTGCCTGGCATCACTGGCGCCATGTGGTGTTTATGGACCCCTTGCATAGGAGAGGTTTCAATTTCTGCTTTTATTCTGGATGGAATATAAATGTTACCGATCTTTATATATTCCCATTCGCTCTTAAGGTTCATTAGTCCTTTGATCTCTACAGCTACGACGACTATACGCCTGGAATCTACCCATATCATTGCATCAGCGCCAGGATGTGTAGAATCCGTTGCTTTATACACCCAGCAGTCCATACCACGCAATTTCTCGGTTTTCAGGTATACCGGTTTGGATCCGCTGGTAAACCGGGCCGCCGGACTACCGGTAAATACACCCTGTGGTGCAAATGCCATACCTTCTTTGGCATCCAGTTTGAACTTGTCGGGTTGTTTGTAATATATAGTCATCGGCATACGGTTAATACTGATCTGAGGCCCTTTGATACTCATAATGACTTCAGCCTGGTAGTCCTTGACTAACTTTTGATTAGCTTCGATCTGGCTGAATGCCGAATTAGGATCAACTTTGCCTGCAATCGCACAAACAACCGTCGCCGCGCTAAAAACCAACACGCTCAGGATAATAGCTGAAACTCTACGAAACATGAACACACCTCACAAGAAAAACCGTTACGCCAAAATATCTTTTCTTCTGAATATAACAGCAGACAGGGTTATAAACGTTGCTATATATATACCAAGGGTTATCAATGCCTGGTGAATATCTGCAACTGGAATTGGATCCATAAACGCCTTCTGCCCGATGAATACGTATGTCGTATAGAGATATGGCTTTATAACCTGGAAATATGGTATCTCGCCAAGTATCGCCAGCATAAAGGTCAACATCATAGTCCCACCGATAGCCCCAACCGCATTATTGAGCCAGACCGATATGAATAATGCTATGCAAGCCACTGTGGTGGAAAACATAGTAGTCAGCAGGTAAGCCATAGCTACACGCCGAATTCCTTCCGACTCCTGGAACCATACAAGCATCGGCTGTGTAAATGAACCTGTGGCTGTTAGTCCACCTCGTCCGAACCAAATCCAGCCAAACAGATAAGCAACACCACCCAGGAAGAAGACCAATAACACACCATAAATCAGGCAAGCTGCCAGCTTAGCCCACAGCAATGATAACCGGCTGACAGGGCGGGTCAACAAGGCACGCAGGGTGCCGTCTGAGTGCTCCCCCGCCATAATCTCACCAGACACAATACTCGTGAAAAACGGTATCCATACAGTGACAATCGGTAAAGCAAACGGAGAACCAACCACAAACCAGGCAAAAAACACTGCGTTTATCGGAGATCCGACCATCTGCACTCCCTGACTAGCAACACCCTGATCCATTATACCTTCGATGCCACCATATTTCAGACCAAGCAGCAGCAATATATCGATCACCAGAAAAGCCGCAAACCCCAGATAGGTACGTGGCTTTCTGGACATCTTGAACAATTCTATACCGATCAACCTAAGCATTATCTTCCGCCATTATCTCCAGATACATATCCTCAAGAGATGTTTTCTCCGGAACTATCTCAGACACTGCAACACCAGCTTCTACAAGTTTACGGTTCAGCTCTGCTGATGAACCATCAATGGATGAAACAGCCAGTGCTCCATCCGTGCCATTTTTCGTAACTTGCCAGCCCGACTCCTGTGCTACCCGAGCAGCAATATCAACAGGCAAGGCTATCAGATTATACGTGGACTTCTCGGAGCGCAGTTCATCGACCGTTCCGCTGACTATAAGCCTGCCTTTATTGACTACACCAACCCTGGTGCAGACCTGTTCGACCTCGTGGAGCAGATGGCTGGATAAAAATATCGCCATGCTTTTGTCTTCACGCAGCCTTGCAATAAGTTCACGTATCTCTTTCATACCCTCCGGATCAAGACCATTAGTCGGCTCATCCAGCAGTACAAGCTTGGGTTTGCCCACCAGAGCCAGTCCGATACCCAATCGTTGTCTCATACCCTGGGAATAACCCTTAACTTTGTCCTTGGCACGGTTTAACAGACCAACAGTATCCAGGGCTTCATCTATATCCTTTTCAGAGTATCTGCCGCCGGAATTGGCGAGTATTCGCAGGTTGTCTCTGCCACTGAGGTATTTGTAGAATGCAGGGGCTTCAATCAGAGCTCCGACTGAAGACATCGCTCTTACATGGTCATACCAGACATCTCTGCCGAACACTCGCACATCACCGGATGTAGGCCTGATCAGGCCAACCATCATGCGCAGAGTTGTGCTCTTACCAGCACCATTCGGGCCAAGAAACCCAAACACCTCACCTTCATCTATGGTAAGGTCGAGGGAATCCACAGCAGTAAGATTCCTGAAGCGTTTAGTAAGCTGTGTGCAACTTATTAGACCGGTCCTGTTATTATGAATGTTGGAGATTTGAGGTTGGAGGTTAGAATTCATCTATTCGTCCATTTCGACTTTAAACTTGCCTGCAGAGTTAGGAGCTTCTATCCACTCCTGGCCTTTTTTGATTGATATCTTTGCTTCCGGGGCGTTGAACTCCTGACCCTGGTCATCAACTACTTTCACGTTTCCATTGAGTGACAAGAGTTCCTGCTTCTGATCAAAAACCACTTTGTCAGCTGTAACCGTACGCTCTTTTTGTTTTATGGTTACGCCTCCAGTAGCAACTGCAATCTTGTTCTTATAATCATATTCCAGTTTGGTACAAGTCATGGTGGTCTCTTTACGCAAAGAAGTTTGTGGATTTTCCTTGTCCTTAGTATCCACAGGTTTTTCTTCTTTTGGGGTGTAGAGCATATTTACAGAGCCTTCCAGAACACCCAGTCTTTTTTTAAAGAAGGCTTGACCTTTGTCTGAGGTTGCCACAGCTTCCGGTGTCGTTATGGTTACTTTGCCGGGAAATACCGCAGTTTCCGCTTTCCGGTCCCACTCGACATAACCTGACTCTATTTTTGTATCTTCCTGAGTAAAGAGCACATTTCCAGTCAACAGAACCTTGCGTTCTTCTCCCCAAACGACCTTCATTAAGTCGGCCTTAACATCAAAATTGCGGGGAGGTTTCTTTTCTTTTGCCGGTTGGACAGGTGACTGCGCAGCTACTCCAAGGGCCAGAGCTATCACCACAATTGCTGCCAACAGCACCAACAATATCCGACTATTCTCTATTTTCATCGCAGACTCTCGATTTCTCCCACCCATAACGCTATACGCGGTTTTGTCAATGTCAGTTCCTTGGTCTCCAGGTTCAAACTGAGTTTGTCAGCCACAGCATCTCCAGTCGGACTGTGGTAAGTAACTGTACCCGCGCTCTCAAGAATAGAACCATATGGTTCCCAGGTCAATGCGGATGTTTCGATTCGCTGTCCTGCCTTATTGGAAACCCGTATATTCCCGGATATACTCATTTTCTTGTTCCAAAGATTGCACACAGCACTCTGTGCTTGTAGTGTGGCAACTGGTTTACTATTAACAAACATAGTGCAGTCACGAATCCCGTAGACATTCGCCGTGGATCTGTCTTGAGATATATCAACCTTATCTGCTCGAAGTGTCCACTCCCTGCCATGTTCACCAATACCATTCAGAACAACTTCATCCATTGCAAAGAGTGAGGTTGGAGCTGTTTGGGGTAGCAGTCCGGGGGGAATGTAGTGAAGAAGCGCACGTAGCCCGAGCCACACTACAGCCAGTGCAGCGAACACTACGATAATGATGATCGAGTTACGTCGAGGAGATATTTTGGTTTTCACGAGTATTCTGCGACCTGGAAGGAGAGAACAAACCGAGATTGTTCCATAATATCTCCTGCCTTCCTCGCAATTATTAAACAAACACGCCCCCTGAATCTGTGAAACAGGGGGCGAACAAGATGTCTCTAAATCAACCTAAATTGGAGGAGAAGGAGGAGTATCACCATCATCGGTTCCTCCACTAGCAGTTCCTTCATCCAGAATCTTAATTGTTCCCATATCGTTGGTTTCACCCGATATAACCTCTGCGGTAACAGAAACGGCGACACCTGGCAGATAAATGGCTGTCTTGTACTGGATCATAGCTGTGGCTGGGAATAGCGAAGCAGCAGTTCCTAAAGTTGGAGTAAACTTAACAGATGTGCTGGGGTACAAATCAGTTACTTTTTTATCCAACCCTAAATCTATTGCATAATACCCAGCCTTACCTGTTACTACAGGATAAGTCGGTTCACCTGTTGCACCTGATAGTTTTATGTTGACACCTGCAACACCCAGACCGGTATCGGCACTGACGACTCTTCCGTAGAGAATTGTGCTCTTCGCGGTAAAGGGAGGTGGAGGAGCAGTATCACCGGAATAATCAAACACAGTGATTGCACCCAGCGCATCAGAAGACTCATTTAAGACTGCGATGGGAATATCTACCATGGTGGGATCATATTGCATGCCATTATACTGCACAACGTTGCCTGCAGGATATGTTCCAGCAACAAGTGAAGTATCAACATAAAGGTGAACAGGCAATCCGGTGTTAGTCGGAACCTTTATTGAGAACGTCCCATCAGCTGCTGTTTTACCGGACAGGTTGAGCGAACTAAAACGTATCACCACGTCTTTCACGCCTTTACCTGTTGTTGATGAAATCACTGAGCCGGTAATTAACCTGCTCGTATCCGTGACAACAGGGGGATTATTGTCCCCAACACTCCCTCCGCCGCCTCCGCAGCCAGCCAGAGCGACACTCACCACGAGCAGCGCGACCATAAACACAAAATTGCGTTTGGACATATTGATATCTCCTTGAGTGCCCACCAGACTTATGGGCGGGTTACCTGTCATACTATTAACATTGAAACTGGCAACAGTAAGAGTCTCCCCCATACTGTCAAATCGCGCGTATCATTCTCACATAATGCGAACTAACACACTTATACAGCATTATTATAGCTCACGTATCTGTCAGGGGCAAGCAAATACGCAAACAATTCCAATTAATCCTCAAACAATTACGAAACTAACCAATGTATATGTTCGGGACAATTACTGGATATCGTTATATCATGCCCACAATGTCTTGCCTATATTAAAATGACTGCCACAAAATCATAAATGTTCCTTGCCAATATCCATACCCAACAATTCCAAAGTTTTGTATGCTGGTAAAAGTGCGTCCTCCCTCATACGAGTTCTCAGACTGGATAGAATAGAACGTTGATCGGAAGCATCACACCAGACATCGGTCAAAGAAACTACTAATCTCTCTGCTTCAACGCCATCAATAAGAATTCCTTCTGTATTGGTCATCAAACGAGCAAACGAGGATACTTTTGGATCATACACCAGTGACTGAAAAGGGACACCTTCTGCTGCAGCGAAAATCAATGCATGCAAACGCATCGCCAAAACCCCGCGACAACGAGCTAAAATACCTTTCATTAACCTGAAATCACCGTTACAATGAATGATCGATCCTATATCCAATTGCTGTGCAATCTCGGTATCTTCGGATTCCTGCATCGGTAAAGCAATCGCTTTTGCTCCATTTTTATGGCAAAACTCGATAATACCTTTACGCAGGTCAGGCAACACTTTTTCAAGACCCGGCCATGGTCGGAGGCAAACTCCCAGAATGGATTTATCTTCCAATCCATATTCTTTCAGGACAGCATCAGCTGATTCATAATCCGCATCTACCAGAAACGCAGGATCAACTGTTACCTCAACACGCTCCTCATCCACCCCGATTGACGCAAGCAACTCGCGGGACTGGACATCTCGTACAGTAATCACATCAGCCCGGGTTAACTCCGCACCAACTGCTCTCTGTATGCTGACACTGTTGAGTGGTCCAACTCCCTGTGCGTAGATTACACATTTGCAGCCAAGATATCTGGCTAGATGTAGAACAGCCAGGTAATAGTAAGAAGAACGCGCACTGGTTGCGTCCTGTAACAAGCTGCCCCCTCCACTTATCAACACGTCAGCAGCACGCATTGACTTCACCAAATCGACCGGATTATAGCGTCTGGCAGTAAATACACCTGGATGTAAACGGGAAGTAAGTTCCGGGTCTGAAGTCAACACCGTAAGTTGAACCTCGGGTATCAAATGCCTAAGCGAAGCAATTATACCTCCCAGCACTGCCTCATCTCCCACATTACCATATCCGTAATACCCGGACAATACTACACTCGGAAACTGTTTTTCCAAAGTGCAATCAATCCTTTCCAGGCAAATATCGAACCACTCGGTAGACGATGAATCCAACCAACGCGCCCACCCACAATCCGTTAAAAACTCTAAGCAGCGACAGTGCTATGGGTGTGTGGATATGGCAGAAAGTGTTCAAGGCCGACACAAGCCCAAAACTACCCAAAACTATACAAGGTATCGCCCAATTCTTATAACCCCGCAGTGCAAAAGCTATCCCACAGAATAATGCAGGATACCCAATCAGAAATTCTTTTGTCCGTGGTCTCACATACAATATTTTATCAAGAATGGATCGGAAACGAATTTCAAAACTGCTGACTTCAAGTCCTGAATCATTTCCTGACCTGGCCACCATAAGAGCAAGAAGCACAAGAACCACAACAAACCCAGCTGCCTGCCAAACAAGAATCGGATTAGAAGATACTTCTCTCATCCGCTTGAGTAAAGTATTCTTCTGAACTTCCCAGACTGCAGGTCCCCACCCTATACCTCCGGCATATAACACAGCTAACACTGCAACCGGTAGGAAATGCGCAGCTTTTACACCCATAAACGTATCCAGCCTGAGCATAAACACCCGCTCGCTAAGCAAGCCAACTACAAGAAGTCCACCGCAAGCAGAGATCAACACCGCACCCGAAAGCAAACCAAGTACTCGCACTAAATGGGCGCGTGATGATACTGCCTTGATTCCAGATACACACCATAAGGCAGCTAGTGTTGGATATGCAAGGGCACCAAACAAGGCAACAAAACTTCTTCCGGTAGCACCAGCAGCTGAGCCCAGAAGACAGATAAAAAATACCATTACTGCAACAACTGAGAAGACACTAGACGGCATTTCGAATATCGACATAATCAGCAGGATTATACCGGCAGCAACCGCCGCACCGCTAAGGACCCTGGCCCAGAGAGGAACCACCAGTTCATCGATCGGATGTGCCAGTTTCATTTCATATCCGGCTTTACGTATTGCTTTGGTTATCCCGTCGATATAGTCCACATTGGTCTGCAATAAATCAGAGCCTGCGGTTTCATAAAGTCTGACATAACAGACACGAATACCACGTTCACGAACAGCTTTCTGAAAACGGTCCTGTATAGTTGGGGCACTCAGGTTCGGCATCTCAGCCTGGGTTATGCTGTGGACTACAACCATATTCGACTGAGCGGCTAAAGCTAGTTTTTCTGCCCCTTTTTGTTTGGAAAACTCCACATACCCAAAATACATACCGTTCTTTACAAAAGCTTCTCCAGTTTCCTTCTCACATCCCTTGAAACCGAGGACCTGTTCCCCATCAAAGATGACTTTTGAAGAACCTGCATCTTTCACCATCCTCAACAGAGCATCCACAGACTGTGGGCTTGCCCCTCTATAATTAGGGATTCTGGTAACCAGTTCCATTCCAGCTTTTCGAGCATCGTCGACAGCCGGTCCAAGACCGATTGGCAGTTGTTGAGCATAAGCCCAGGGAAGGCCAATAGTGATCTCAACCTTGCCCTTGCTAACAGGTCGTATTGTCAGTTTATCCCGTAGTGTAGGTATTTCTGCATCCAGCCATTTTTTTATTTCAGCAGCAAATGACGCATTAGTAATGAATTTTCCCGGTCCGGATCTGACCAGTAATCCCTCATCGACAGCCTCACGTATATTAAGTGCTGAGACTGCGCAGCTTGTAGCTCCCGCAGATTTGAATGCACTGAGCACTTCTGAAGGAGTCTTTCCTACATAACCCGCAAGCTGAGCTGCTTCATCATAATCTACGACGACCTCCACAGCCATATTTCGAAGCTCTACTGCATGACGAAGTATTGCGGTATATGCCGAAGCCAATAAACCTATTGCTGCTATAGTTATAAATATAGTTTTACGATTCACCGTTTGTTCCAACTTTCCCAATCATTAAATGCCTCGATCACAGGCCGATTATTGCTACGCAAGAGTTTTTTGCCGCCCATTACGAGTATCAGGACTATACCTGCTACAAATCCACCGGCATGAGCCCAATAAGCCACACCACCCACTTGTCCTGGACTACCCATAACATTAAAGAGTTGTGTCAGGAACCATACTCCCAGCACCCATACCGCAGGAATTTCAACAAATGTCCAGAACACTACCAACATTACCAGAGTCTTGACTTTGGCTTTTGGAAACAGATACCAGTAAGCACCCAATACCCCGGCAATAGCCCCACTGGCTCCCACCATCGGTGCTGCGGAATTTACATTGGCCAGTATGTGAGTGAGGGCTGCCAGGAAACCTGCTGCAAGATAAAACACCGCAAAAGCAAAATGACCAAGCGTATCTTCGATGTTGTTCCCGAATATCCAGAGATACAGCATATTGCCACCAATGTGTAACAGGCTGCCATGCATAAACATAGATGTAAATATAGTCAACCATTGAGGGTTCAATCCATGAAACATTGCTACCACAGTTTGCCCGCCAGCTGTCTGTCCAACTGGCACATAGACTGCAGTATTATTCCAGACCGCCCTTGGAACCAAAGAAAAGTTCCAAAGATTGCCCAATGAATCCTTCGCACCTATATTGTCCACAAGATAGACCAATATGTTGATTGCTATGAGAATATACGTAACATAAGGTTTATTTTTTGTGGGGATGTCATCGCCTAGTGGGATCATATTATGGGACCTCACAACACATAGATGCCATCAGATAATTGATCCAACAGCCGGTCAATTGTAACACAGTGTGACTCAGAAGGGGAATAGCAGCTACAGGATATCGATCCCGAGAAAACGTAGAACAGTTCATAAAGTACATGGCCGTCTGACTCATATGGTTAAAATGAATCAGGAATCATATCCCAAGTTTCTGGAAATGAGTCCAGTGAGATCGCTTTGTCAGATATTATATTCTTGATTAATACTATGTTAGTGCCTTCATCAGATGTACTCAACAGAACTTGATCAGCAGTTTCCAGTATTATTGAGTAACCAAGTCCCATCGAAGCTTTTGTGGAAAAACCGCGGCGTAGTACAGCTTTGGGAAGTACCAAAGATTCTATTCCAGGTCCTTTGTCCGATACTACGATCCAGACTGACTCACTATCTGCACCCATCAATACAGAACCTTTACCGCAGTGTTTTACTGCATTATCGATAGCCTCGCCAAAACCATAAATAAAATCATCCAGTTTGTCATTTACAATTCCGTGTTCTATGCAAAATTCTCTAGCTTCACTTCTTGTTTTATAGAGATTGGCAAAGCCATCAGCTGCAATTCTAACTTGTGCCTCAATGATATACCTGACCATGTCTACATAATCACAAATCTGCAACTTTCCGTTGGTCGCACTGTAAATGGTCTCACGATAAAATATTTGTCTATCACTCTCTATTCGCTCTCGTTCAACAAATTCCTTTTCAAGCAGACTGATAGCCAAGCTTAATTCTTTTGTACGCTCATCTACTTCTTTTTTTAGCTGAGTGCGCAATCGACTGAGTTCCAGATGGGTTTGTACACGTGCAAGCACCTCTTCATTTCGAAATGGTTTGGACACAAAGTCGACTGCTCCAAGGTCAAAACTGAGCAGATGATCATTAACTACATTACTCGCGCTGATAAACATAACAGGAATATCCCGCAGTTCTTTTGAACTCTTTAGTTGACGCATAACTTCGAATCCATCATTTCCAGGCATCCGTATATCCAGTAGGATTAATTCCGGTGTGATGTACTTAGTCGAAGCCAGCGCAAGTTCTCCACTGTCGGCAGGATGTACTTCATATCCTTCAGCAGTCAATATCCCAACCAGCAGTTTGAGAGATTCAGTTGCATCATCAACTACCAGTATATTGCCATTACTCATTTTATTTATCCATCCGATTCAGGGCTGTTGCAAGCCTGTAGCATCTTCAAGAGTCGGGTGTAATCGAGTTTGTCTACATAACTCATCAGAATGCTTCCCAATGTTGGATTGGTTTCTATAATACGGTTAACATTCTCGATAATCCTCCCTGTATCCAAACATACCAGAGAATTTTTCAATTCTGAGCGGAAATCATCCGGCAGTGCCTGCAACATTGATGGATCCAGTTCAAGGTCTGATTCATCAGATACGAATTCATTTCCACCGTACAAATAGGTCAAACCTAGATGCAGTGCTATGCATTCATATATTTCTTTGGATTTGAATGGCTTACATATGTAATCATCCATCCCTGCTGCAAGCATTTCATTACGTTCATCCGTGAGTGCTAGTGCGCTCAACCCGACGATTTTAACTTCCTGCCCACCATCTATTGACCGAATGATCTGTGTTGCCTCAATGCCATCCATTACAGGCATTCTTCGATCCATAAAGATCAGTTGAGGTTGCCAGATTTCAAAGTCTTTGACTGCCACAGTTCCACTTTCAGCAATCCTTGTGTGGAAACCAATACTTTCCAGCATCTGCTGCAACATCATTGCACTGTCTATCTGATCTTCAACAATCAAGATCCCGTAATGCGGCTGTCCAGGGGTAAGACCAATAACACGACTGTTTGAATTCACAGCTCTCACTGCATCAATGTGTTCAGCTGGAGCAACCGGGATTTCAACACGAAACAGTGATCCTTTACCGGGTTCACTTTCAACAGTAATATTTCCGCCTATTAAGTTCACAAACTGTTTAGTTATTGTCAGACCCAAGCCTGTTCCTTTCTTTGAGTGCTGCTTGCCAACCTGCACAAATGGCTCAAAAATGCGTTGCTTATCCACTTCAGAAATACCAATGCCGGTATCTTCAACTTCTATCTTCAAGGTTATATGATCAGCGGCTTTTGATCCTCTGGTTTCAGTGCGTAATGTCACACTCCCTTGTTCAGTGTACTTAATAGCATTGCTGACCAAGTTGATGAGAATTTGATTCAACTTAGCTTGATCCGTTCGTATTATGCTGGTTGATTGCGCAGACTGATCCAGAAACAATTGAAGATGCTTTTCTTCAGCGCGTAAACGCATCATATCTACAATATCAACTACAGCAGCGTTAAAATCAAACACCTCATCCAATATGTCAGTCCGTCCAGCCTCTATTCTGGCTATATCGAGGACATTATTTACCAAACTCAATAAATGTTCACCGCTGCGATTGATTATATCCAGAGCTTTGCATTGCTCCGGAGTTAAATTAGGTTCTATACGCAACAAATTTGAAAAGCCAAGTACGGCATTGAGCGGTGTCCGCAATTCATGACTCAGGTTGGAAAGGAACTCACTTTTGGCCTGATTTGCAGCTTCTGCCTGGTTGCGGGCTTCGGTAAGTTCAGACGTACGCTGCCAGACCAGGTCTTCCAGATGACTTTTATACTCTTCCAGTGCAGACTCAGCCCTTTTGCGTTCAGTGATATCAGTTGCTATTCCTATTACTCCCTTTATACTCCCTGTTTCGTCTTTGTAAGGTGAATAAATCAAGTCGAACACAATATCACCGTAGGAGATTATATCCCGTTCCACTGACCCGCTGAGTGCTGCAGACAATCGTTTAATACTCTCAGGAATATCTTTATAAATATCGCTAAAATGCTTGCCTACCAGATCTGTAGGTTTGAGGCCCAGTCTGGAAAGTGGATGACCTTCAGCGAGTTGAACGACTCCCAGTTCGTCGAGAACAAAAGTGATAGCCTCAGCGTTTTCAATGACTGTTCTGAACCTGTTTTCACTCTCACGCATTGCTGATTCCATTTGCTTGTGCGCTGTAATATCGAATGCTACTACTGCTACCCTGGATACAATCCCCTGTGCATCCGGAACCGGATATATGTGGTTGTCATAATAGCGCCATGCTCTATTATCTTCATATCGGAGTTCCACTCCAGTTTCAAATACTTGAGTAATCATCTGTCTGCGTTGCTCAGCTAGGTCACTCGGGAGGAGATCATACACGCATACATTGGCAAACTGTTTTTCGTCGACACCAAGTGCCTCAATTATTGCCTCGTTTGCAGCAATACCAACTCCATTGCTGTCTAATAAAAATGCTGGTTCAGAAATGGCATTCAAAAATGTTCGCAGTGTATTTTCAGAATCTCGCAACTGCTCTGCTTGCTTCTGCAATTCGGCTGTTCGCTGTGATACATTGTCCTCCAATTCGGCATTTGCCAGCTGTAACTGTTTATATAAATGCATATTCATTCTGATACTGCGAATCTGTCGATACAGAGCCAATGCAAAAACGACTAATACTCCCACAATCAGGAAACCAGGATTTGCTCCATGCGGCCGAAACACATTCCATACCAGCAGTATAAGCATCAAGCCAATCCACAAATATGTACTCACCAGAACAATGATTGTTTTCCCGGTATTCGACAATCTGATAGAAGCGAAGATCGATCGTGCCACATCAGCAAATCCAAGTTGGCAGAGAGCAGCGAAACCCATAAGGACGTTAAATAATACCCAACCCAAGTCCACCATGTTTCCGCTGACAAAATCAGTATATAGAGTGGTATGAGCTTGAATCAGGTCAGAAATAACCAGACTGAAGCAGGCAGCTACCATCAAGAGTATCGAAACAAACTGTTCACTGTGAATAACCTTTCTGACAAGAGTGAAAAACAACACCCATATAAGCAAGATATCGAGCAATGAGGATAGAAGCGAGATCTGCGATGCGGGGTTCGGTTTTACTAGAAGGTTTCTAAATAACTGCTCTATGTTGAACTGCCAAACGACCATAACAGCTAGAATGGTCAATGCGGAAATGTCGACTACTACATTTTGCATCTCATCTCGAGAGAGAGGTTCTCGCGGAAGTGCAATAAGGCCACTAATCGCCAGTATATAGGAAACGAAAAAGAATAAGTCAGAAATACCTGGAGAGGTATTTTTCCCTTGTACAACCTCTGTAAACATGAATGCTACCATGCCTGCAGCTCCCAGACACGCTGCAACCGCAATCAGGCTCCAACCTCTAGCGGATGGATTTTTTTCCCGACTCAAACGTTGTGCCATTGCAACCAGCAAGTCAGCAGCAAGAATTCCGGAAGACACCTGAAGCAGATTGCTATTGAAAACACGAAGCAATTCGGCTTTTACCCATATCAGGTTAAACAATTGGAGAATTACAAATGCTGTAAGGAGAACAACCAGCGATAACAGATGATGTCTTTTCATATATGCATCCCATTTCGCTTCTTGATATGGTCTTGGTATTCGCTATCAATGATTATCTTAACGATTAAGCAACAAAACATATGCATGGCTGTTTACCAAATATCAGTTGCTCAGCCTGCCAGTATTATTACATATTTTATGCCAGACACTACAATGGTTAACGTTGTTCCTCATAAAAATCTACACAATAATCTCAACTGGCGCATGATTCATCTACGTACGTCAACAACAATAAGTCCGTAGGTGAATATCGTCTATTGCACAAACATGCTTAATTATATTTATGGAGAGATTATGCTTCTTTAAAACCGTTCTGTCAATATCTTATAAATTCCATTTAATCCAAATATTCTTTAGATCCACTTTCAAGGTCTATTACAGGCTGGTGAAATTAAGCTACAAACTACAATTCCAAAGCTTCCTTCACAAATCAGTAGATTTAAGGCATAATCAGTGTGTTGGTAATTTATAAAAACTTGGAGGTTTTCATGCTCAGGAGATTATGGTTGCTGGTCATCACGATATTAGCTCTGGCTATTCCTGCAGGAGTTATGGCAGCGGAGTTGGCAGCTAAAGTTGCTGTCGGTCAAGTCGTTCACTTCACCATTGATAAGAATGAATCGAAGGATATTGCTATTCAACTTGGTGCTTCTACCTATTATGTCCTATGCGACATAAAACGCGTTGAGGGAAAACCGGATGTTTACAGCGGTTCAGTTGACTTGTTAAAAACCAACGGTTCAAAGGTTCAGAATGGACTGCTGTACTTTGCAGAAATAGGTACTGTTGGTAGAGTTGGTAAGAAATTCACCCAGATGAAACCGCTTGCAGCCAGGCTTAGGTTTAATAACTCGGACAGCCCTATAGAAGTATGGCTGCGCGTGGTTCCTGCAAAGAATATCAAATTTATTCCATTTTCTTACGAAAACAGTGAACTTAAGCCCCTTGGAATCGGAACAAATGATGGCAAAGGTGGAACTCTGGATAAGAATGAGTGGGCATACCATTCCATCAAGCTTCCGGCAGGTAAGTGGGATGTATCTCTCTACTTCAAAGGAGTAGACGGAGTCAACACTAACCTCTCAGGTCAACTTGACCGTCTTGATCCGGTAGGACTCAGAGTAACTGACTGGCGACTAAATCTAAACGAGATCGGTGAAGAAGCCAGGGTAGAAAAACGTCTCATTCTGCTTAAGGAACAAAATGTACTCTTCATGGTTTCCAATACCGAACGCCCAAGTGAATACATAATAGGAATAGAAAAAGCAACGGATTGATCTGTTTACAACCGTAGGGGTACGGCATTCCGAACACCTGGACTGCCATACCCCGATTCAGTATCTTGCCCACTGCCATTTCACCCCGTCTCAGTTTTCCTGATTCAGCTAGTCACAGCAATTCTGGCACATATAAGATATAACCTGTAGAATAGATGAGAGCCCAAATCAGGAGTTACTATTAAATGAGAAGTATCTGTCTATTCACACTAGCTGTTATAACACTTTCGCTTTCGACTTTAACTATATCAGCACAGCAAAATACTACTACCTACAAGTCAGTGATTATATCACGTACTGCCACTGCCCCAATTATCGATGGTAATCTTGATGATCCAATTTGGCATACATCATCTGTGATGTCTAATTTTGCCAGTTTGAATGGTAAGTCAGAGGTTTTACAGCCAACTGATGCCAAACTTCTGTGGGACTCTAAATATCTTTATATCGGAATCCATTGCACAGAGCCGGATATGGCTGCTCTGGTCAGCAGTATCAAGGAGCACGATGGTCCGGTGTGGAGAGATGACAGTATAGAGATACTTATCGACACTCTAGACACAAAAAGATCTTGTTACCACCTGATAATTAACTCTATAGGTGTTCTGGCGGATGAGGCAAATCTTGGTGAAGACCACACAAATACATCGTGGGAGAGCAAATGCCGAATTAAGACAAGCCGCGAACCTGGTGGATGGGTAATTGAAGCCGCTTTACCGTTTTCAAGTCTCGGCATTTCCCCGAGTCCAGGGCTTGTTTGGGGACTGAATATTTGCCGGTCCCGTCTTCCGGGCCCTAGCGAATACAGCTCCTGGTCACCAACATCAGGCGGATTTGTGCAGCCCCAATATTTTGGCAGCACGGTTCTTGGAGACAAAACTGGAAAGTGGGATGGTATTCGACTTTTGAGTTGGGGAAATCCTGCTTCTGATATATCAACAGGCAAAATGAATGCTGTTAAGTGTTCTATTCCAAATAATGAATCAGAGGACCGGATTTACAACATCAATCTGGATGGGATCGTGTCAGGAAAATCTGCGTTTAGTGTGCATCGAAAAGCAAATATCCTTGCCGGGCAGACAACCAGTGTTGATCTCCCATATGTTCTATCCAGCGCCACAAAGGTGACATTCTCAGTCAGCATTTCATCTGGTAAATCCAGTATCTATAAGGCACAGCAGGTTATTACACCGGTTGCGCATGTTTCACGGGTATGGGACGTAAAGGATCCTTTGTTTAAGACTCTGCTGTCAAAAACGCCTCCAGGAGACCAGAAGAACGGTTCCATTTACTGGTTCCACAGTGGAATTGCTTCTCAACTTATTCCATTCGCCAAAGAAAATGGTTTGCGATATTCGCTTGAAGAACAATACAAAGAGCTAGCAGAATGTCGATTAATGCCCGTCAGTCAGCGCGGCGATATGGAGAATGCAAATCGTATACCAATGGCCAATAAATATGGGGTCAAGTCTTTATATACAGCGGATTATCGTGGTTCAAGGGCAGATGGTGTACCGCAAATCGAGGGACTACCGTTTATGCTTGATCCGAGGAGCAAGGCTGCGTTTATGCGCGATCTGAAAACTGCTCTTGAGTTATATCGCAAATACATCTGGGGTATATATACTCAAGATGAAATGCATGAATGTGCTGCAAGGCAGGGGGTGTTGTTCTTTAATCAGATGAAGGACACCTATCCTTATATTCTTCAAGTCGATCAGGACGTGAAAAAGCAATTCGGCTTTGGTAAATATGGGATTCCAACATCATTGACAGACAGCAATCCATATCGATGGATTGCATACCATAAATGGATTAATAAGCAGATCCTTGACTGGCAGAAGGAAACATTTGAGATGACTCGCCGGATTGCTCCAGAAATCAGAGTGATCTCAGTCGACCCGGTAGCGGGACATAACCCTCTTCAACTTGATGAATTCGCGCCATATATAGACATTGCAACTCACCAGCTCTATCCATCTTCCAATCCGAATCGCCAGGAGTTCGGTTTTGTCACCAAGTTCGTTGTGGACCTAATGGGCAAGCCGGTGTGGCCGTGCGCTCATGTCGAGAACTACGGGTATTCGACAACACCTGAAGAGACCCGCGAACTGATGAGCCAAATCATCCGCAGCGGAGCTAAAGGGTTTCATCTCTATCTTCCCGATGTTAGGGGTTCTGAGGCAGACAGGGGAGATACGTTTCTCACCAAATACGGCTGCCCGGAGCGCTATAGAGCCATAAAGGAAATCCTCAATACAACTTACAATATGAACGAAGTCTCAATGCCCGAAGACCCTGATTGTGCAATCTTTTACTCAGAAGATAACTACCAGTCATATCCTGCATCAGAGTATGTATATCCTGTCGAACCTGAGTTTGCTTATACGTTTCTTGGCCCTGTGGCAAGAACATGGTTTAAATTTATAAATGACAACATGATCCTCAATGGAAAAGCGAAGTTGTCAACATATAAAGCAGTTATTATTCCGGCTGCGAAATACCAAAGGCTGAGTGTTGTATCTGCGTTGACCGATTATGTAAAGGGTGGCGGAACACTGATCTGTGGTGATCCCGAAGCATTCAGTTGGACTTCGAATGCAGCTTCTCTCTCTGAACAGCATAAACAACTGTTTGGTGCATCAGTTTCACCAGCAGGCAAGCGTTCCTCTATACTATTCTCCCAGGCTTGTTCACTGAAGCGTTTGAGGGGAGTAAAACTGTCCGTAATGTCTGCAACATACAATTTGAGTATCACACCCGGAACTGAAATTCTTGCTCGATTTAACGACGGACACCCGGCAGTTATTCGACACCGTGTTGGACGTGGCAGCGTGATTCTGTTTGCTTTCCAACCATTCGTCAACAACGCAATTGCAGATGCAGGTTGGAAGAAAGCATTTAAATCACTCTGTCTTGACCTGGGGCTCAAGGTCAACCGAAACATCTGGCGGTTCAAATTTCCCGAGTTCAAAACCGTGTATAAAGCCGACATTAAAGATGTTTGCCTCACAGGTAACTATATAAAATGGAGCCAGGAACAACCGCTGGACGTAAATAATTCAATAGATGCAGGCACGTACTCTTACAGTGTGGCACCTGATTCTATAGTTGACCGTGGCGAATCTAACAGCATCAGTTTCACCACTGGAAAATTGACCGACCGTAAAAGAGCTCCTATGATACCGAAGAGCGAATTGCATCCGGAGGATTTCATAGTCACCTGGAAGACTCCCAGACCTGTAGGCATAACTTTTGATTTTAAAAGCTTGTGCAAAATAAACAGAATCCACCTTTGGTACTCAGATCAGCTTCCGGCTCTAACAGTCGAAGGCAGCATTGATGGTATAACCTGGAATAAACTGGCAGACTACCCCAAACAGCCATCTACAAAAGATGTATTTGATGTCTCGCTGGCACTAAAACCTGGCAGCCAGATACGATATGTACGACTGTCTCTTGGAGAGCGCGATACCGATCAGGCAATGACATTGGTTGAGGCTGAAGTGTGGAGTTCCGTGAAATGATAACCGGAATAATTCACTGGTGCAGGATTTACTAGCAACCTGGGCATCATATAATACCTAATAATATGATAGTAGATGTCTCAATACGCAGACATCTACTTTTTACCCACATACAATCCATTCAGGAACAACTGCACGTGTTGTTGATGATCAAAAGGCTCATTGGTATTATCAATTTCCGAAACAAACAAGAATATGGGACCAATAAATGCCATGAAAATCATTATATCGGAACCTTTGGCAAGTAACCCCTTAGTCTGATAATAGCTGATAAAGGAAATGAACTTCTCTCGCATCTGTGTAGTTACTCTGTCAATAGGTTCTTTCAAATCATCATGTTCTTTCAATTCTGGGACAATACCTATCAGTTGAACTGGCAGCATTGATATTTCTGCTAGTAGAGATGTGGATGCTTGTAATAGATCTGCTTCAACATCACCGCTGGGTTCCGGAATAAATGAGAGCATAGCTTCGCCGCGTTGAGTAACTGCTGCTACAAATAATTCATCCTTCGAGCGAAAATGGCGATACATTGTAATCTCTGCCACCCCAGCACCCAAAGCAATCTCACGAGACGTCGCTCCCCGATATCCCTTTTTCAGCAATAAGTTTAAACCTGATGTAAGAAGCTTTTCTCGAGTTTGCTCCAAATGTGTCATTTCCTGCTGTTTAGTATTGTCCACAAAACTCTCCATACAATTACTGCTGGTATTCCTATATATTCTACACGACTTAACTAGCCTTATGTACTCTCATCATCTAACTGGAAATAAAAATAATACAAATAACCCTATTGACAACCTCTGCAACAACTGATAATGTTAGTATATACTTACTTACATATATTCTGCAAGTGCTATATGTAAGCATCAATAGAAACCAGGAATGACATCTAGCACTTCCATGGTCAAAACCTAACGGAGGATGTAATGAACTCAAAAGAATTGCCGGATCTGGAAACAAAACTTCAACCCAAACAAGAGAACAAACCTAAGGACAATGGAATAAGCAAAACTATTATCAGGTTCACAATCGTATTAGTTGCTGTTGCGGCTGTCTGGTTTGGCATCAACTACTTGAAATATGCATCCACTCACATATCCACGGACGATGCTTATCTGACTGCTGATATTATTACAATTGCACCCCAGGTAAGTGGAACGGTGCAGCATGTATATGTCAAAGACAATCAGCATGTCGAAGCTGGCCAGCTTATCGCTGTTTTGGATGATTCAACTTATAAAGCCGCAGTCCAGCAGGCTGAAGCCAACCTTGAAGCAGCAATCGCAGCGGCTGAGGCAAGTGGAGTAAATGTTGGGCTGACGGGTGATACCGGAAATGCTCAGATCCAACAGACGCAGGCGGGTGTTAGCCAAGCTGAGAGCGCAATCGGCAGTTCCGAGGCTGATGTATCCCGCATAAAAGCAATGGTTGAACAAGCCTCTGCAAATGCGCAGGGAATGAAGTCAAATATTACATCCACCAAAGCTGCCATTGCATCAGCTATCGCCCAGAAGAAACGTGCAGATGCAGCGATAGAATCGGTCTCAGCCCAAGTTGAAACTGCAGAAGCCGATATTCGATCTGCAACAGCCGGGCTGGAATCTGCGCAGGCGATATTTAACAAAGCTGTCAGCGATAATAAGCGCTACCAAAAACTACTGGCAGACAGTGTCATTGGGGCCCAAATGGCAGAACAAGCTGCGGTTGGTGAGCAAACAGCGAAGTCTCAGTTGCAAACGGCTCAGGAACGTGTCAGTTCCAGCAAGTCAGCACTGAACGCCAGGCATGCTGATTTACGGGCAGCTAAAGAACAATCTAATGCAGCTGATGCAATCATCGAGCAAGCACAGGCACAGTATGCAGCATCCAAAGACCAGTACACGGCCGCAATTGCCGGAGTATCACAGACCCGGGCGCAACTTCTCTCTTCATCAAATGCTGTAAACCAATCAGAAGCTCGTCACAGACAATCGATAGCTGTGTTAGCCCAGGCCAACACAGCACCAAAGCAAGTGAAGATGAGTCAAGCAGCACAGCATCAGGCCCAAGCTAGAGTAAACCAGGTGCGTGCGGCTCTGATAGACGCCAAACTCAGACTCTCTTACACAAGGATTGTATCCCCTGTATCAGGAATTGTCAGCAAGAAGAACGTCAATGAGGGTATTCTTGTTCAGCCCGGAACTCCGCTTATGGCTATCGTTCCTCCGCCATCTGCCAACATCTGGGTTGTGGGCAACTTCAAGGAAACACAGCTAACTAAGGTAAAAGCTGGGCAGAAGGCAGAAATCGAAGTCGATGCGCTGCCTGGCAAGGTACTTAATGCAAAAGTCGACAGTATAGCCTCCGGAACTGGAGCGACATTTGCTCTGCTTCCTCCAGATAACGCAACAGGCAACTTTACCAAAGTAGTTCAGAGAATCCCGGTTAAGTTTGTCATTGATCCAAATCAGTCGGATATGGACCGCTTGCATGCTGGAATGTCGGTAACGGCAATAATCACCACCCGATAGGAGCCGAACCATGAGTGATACTGTGGCACAAACTTGCCCTGAATATACGCGCTATACGCCAAACCAACGTTTAGCCATTCTGATTGGTGTAATACTTGGAATGATACTTGTCTCACTCGACTCAACCATTGTTAATGTTGCCAACCCAACAATGATGGGCAACCTTGGAGTAACGATGGACCAGATCAGCTGGGTGTCTATAGGCTATATGCTTACCAATGTCATCTTCCTGCCTATGACAGGCTGGTTGGAAGCTCGATACGGTCGTCGTAACCTTTTGGTGTGTTCTCTTGCCGTATTTACCGCAACTTCATTTCTGTGTGGGACAGCCACATCATTAGGAGTGTTGATATTCTACCGCGTTCTGCAGGGAATGGGTGGCGCGGCTCTCATGTCCACTGGAATGGCAACTATGCTTGATGTCTACCCACCCGAAAAAGCCGGAATCGTATCGGCAGTCTTTGGAATCGGGGTCATGGTTGGCCCCGCGCTGGGGCCACTTGTAGGTGGATATCTGGTGGATAACTACTCTTGGCCGTGGATTTTCTACGTCAATGTGATCCCCGGCATCATAGCCAGTGTGATTCTATGGGCAACGATGAAGGAACCGCAAACTCCGGCGGATGTAGACAAACCAATCGATATTTTGGGCATTGTGTGGCTGTCAATGTGGCTAGGCTGTCTACAAGTCATGCTGGAAAAGGGCGAGCGCCAGGGTTGGATGGAGTCGCGTTTTATCCAGTGGCTGGCGATTCTGAGTGTTATTGGGATGATTCTTTTCCTTCATCGATCTTTGACAGCCAGATATCCAATTGTCAATCTTCGTGTATTAAAAAACAAAGCATTGGCGGCCGGATGTACGTGTTCGTTTGTTCAAGGTGTTGGGCTTTTCAGCACACTATTCGTACTGCCGGTCTTCCTGCAAGGGCTTCGGGGATACACGGCACAACAGTCCGGTGCAATAATGCTGACCTGGGCACTGGCTTCAACAGCGGGGATGATGGTCTGCGGGGCAATTTCCAATCGAGTTTCAGCACGTCTGGTAATCGCTGTCGGAACGGTATGCTGTGCCTCGGCTATGTTTGCGATGAGCAGTGTCACATTTCTCAGCGGGCCTGAACACATCTTTTGGCCACAGATATTTCTGGGAGCAGGAATCGGTTTCATGATGGTACCGCTTCTGACTGCAAGTATGGCCGGGTTGACAGGAAACGATCTTGGCGATGGATCAGGACTGTTCAATATGACACGCCAGCTCGGTGGCACAATCGGCATAGCACTCATCTCGACGATCCTGAGCAAACGCATGCACTTTCACAACACGATGTTAGCTGAACACGTGAATATCTATAACCCGGAGACTTTCTCGCGGTTCAATATGTTTCAACAGTTCTTTATGAGCAAAGGGGCGTCAGTTGACGCCGCTCAGAACAAGGCACTCGCCGTAATGAACGGGTCGATACTGGGCCAGGCGACTATTATGTCATATAACGACCTGTTTCTTCTTATTGCACTGGCTTTTGCTTTAATTCTGCTGTTTATACTCTTTTTGCGTGACCCCAAACCGGGTGATTCTAGGTCACAAATCAGCATACACTAATTGGAGACTACAGATGAAATTACGAATAGTAACAAATATATGTACGATTCTTTGCATACTGCCTTCAGTCTGTTTTGGACAGGCAAAATTGACGATAGACGAATGCGTAACTTCCGCACTCACCCATAACAGATCAATTCAGTTGTCCCAGCAGAATGCGAATATCGCTGCTGGTCGGGTTAAGGAATCTAGAGGAGCAAACAATCCACAGCTTAATCTATTTGGTCGTGCCCAGGACAGGAGCGATGACAAATTGTTGCCTCTTGCAGTTGGAATAGACAACCAGAATTTGATCATTCACGACTTCCCAATTGTACCCAATGCGTCGAGTTCTTATGGTATTTCCGTGAGCCAGATTATTGATTACGGCGGTATGATTCACGCCGGAACCAATCTGGCCAAAATTGATGCCCAATCTGCTGGTCTAAACATATCAAGTACCTGCAATGACGTAGTTTTTCAGACCAAACTAGCTTATTATGACGTGCTCCGGAGTGAGGAACTCCTTTCTGTTGCACAGGAAGCTATAAAGAACGCTGAGACGAGAAAACACACGGCACAGGCACTAGTTGATACTGGAATAGCATCCAGGGTTGATGTCATCCGAGCAGATGCGTCGATTTCAGCATCGCAGCAGTCATATATAAGCGCTGCAAATGCCATTAAAGTGACTAAATCCATTGTTAATCGTATACTGGGAGTAGATGTGAATACGGCTTTCGATGCAGTGAAACCAGTAGAATCGGATATAACTCTCCAACCGTACGACATATATTTGAATGAGGCCCTGACAAACCGTCCAGAGGCTGCAATAGCTTCAAAAAACATCAGCGCTGCCGGATTGCGATACAAACTGGCTAACAATGGGATGTCACCCAGCGTTGTTGTCAGTGCATCTGCGCAAATTGATTCCGTTCACCAGGTTGAGCAGGACAAAAATGCCTCTATAGGACTCGCGGTCGTATTCCCGCTATCTGATGGTGGCGTAACTAATGGTCGGAAAGAGCAGGCGAAAGCTGGTATTGAGTCAGCGAAAATTGCAGCAGAAGATACAATAGCCGCTATATCACTACAGGTAAAAATGGCCTATGTCCATGTCCAGAATTCAACTGAAAGACTGGCTACCGCAAAAAAGGAATTTGATCAGGCAACAGAGAGTCTGAGACTCTCCCGTTCACGCTATACTGAAGGCATGGCAAGTCAGGTTGAACTCAGCGATGCCGAACTGGTCTTTACACAGGCTCAAACAAATGTAGTCAATGCCCGTTATGATCAACTTAGTTCACTAGCCGAACTGGAACGGGCTATTGGAAAGAATGCCAAGTAAAGGAAGTAAATATCATGTCAGAACAAACGCCATATGTAATCACTATAAGCAGACAGCTGGGAAGCGGTGGAGAATATATAGGACAGCGCATTGCCACTCGCCTGGGCATCCATTATGCCGACCGGGAAATTGTCCAGCAAGCCGCACAAATGCTTGATGTCTCAGAAACGATTGTAGAACCAATTGATGAGAGAATGACACCTGCATGGCAATCGCTGTTCAATATTTTCGACCAGGGCAGACCGGAGCTCTGTTTTGTTTCACCAAAGAATCTCCAGCCACACGATGACGATTTTCACGCAGCTGAGTCCTCGATAATCACTCAGATTGCCAGTACCTGGTCCGCTGTGATTATCGGACGAGGTGGTTACTACTTATTACGGAACAATCCAAGACACCTCGCCGTATTTTTCTATGCGGATATGGATTTTCGTTCCAGACGCGTGCAGGAGATATGCAAGGTGTCTCCAAAAGAAGCAGCAAAAATGATAGAAGACAGCGACCGGGACCGCAAGCATTATCTCAGCAGTATGACGGGAACAGACTGGGCAGATGCGCGCCAGTATCACCTGTCACTCGACATCGGTGCGCTGGGCTTTCCCCTTGCTGAACAAATGATTGTCGATGGTTTAGCCTCGCTTCTCAAAAATGCACCTATGTATTAATACAACCAACAGGTTATGAACCAACCATTGCGGGTATTATTGAGGATGGACACTTGAACTGGCACATCAGTCACCATAGAGAACAAAGCGAACTATTAACAATGCAGCATCATAAGCAGGGACACTATTAAGTGAATGTTTTCAACAAGATAATCTTGATCATCGCACTAGCATTTGCAATCGGAACATCCGTATTTGGTGACCAGTCTGATTTTTACAACCGCACACGTGGCGATGAGCAGTGGGGGGTGTCAGTTGGTTTTGGCAACAACCATAAAATACCTCGCCATACCTTAGTGCCTCATATGGAATTCAGCGTTACCACGTTCGAGTTCGAACACTTCATATCCCAAAGAACAAGTATAGGATTTGATCTGTCCCTGATAGAACGAACAAACAGAGTGGACAATGATGCCATCTCGACCTCGGCTAACTATACAAGGTATTTCTATATACACGACCGCTTTTCAATCAACTACAAGTTCGGCCTGGGAATTGTTCACATGCAGGAACTGGTGCAAGGACAGGCGTCCAGAACCAACTTTGACGAACACCTTGACCTCGGTTTCCAATATGCAACCAATTCCAGCAGTTCAATTTCGTTAGCCTTCACCCTCTACCACGCTTCCAACGCAGGAATAAAACAACCAAACGACGGAATCACCGCCACCCTTGTCCAACTGGGTTACCGCTGGCGTAGATGACAACATACGAATGCAAGTTTTCTATCAATATCCTGACAGTAAGGAAAGAGATTTCACGAAAGTCTGCAAAGTCCATAGGACAGGGAGTTATATCGCTGGTGATAACATACTGTTGTCCCTGTAATCGGGCAAATCGAGTTGAGTATCTAAACTGAAGACAAAACCATAGTTACTAGATATTCACATCATACAGATTCGCTTACCCGCGAGTCCTGTTTGAGAGTGCAAATTGGTATGCACTTTAGCTGGTTGGAAATAAATGTTAGTTGCATGAAATCGGGTAACCCCATCTTTTGAGTTGATTGTTCCATTCTTCGATACTTCCGAACTCTACACTATCCGGCCACGGGTTACCATTGAGTACATCTTCAATCTGTGAAACACACAGATGGATGCGTTCGGAGGTGCATATCCAGAAATCAGGATCAGGATTTTGTTCGAGTTCGTTGATGATATCGCTCATCATGCAGAGTATGTGTCGGACAGCTGCTTCCTGTGACCTGTCGCCAATATACCACATTCGCGTACGGTAAAATGCTTCACTGTATGCTCTGAAGAAACGGCACATTATGAGTTCGCGGTCGAAATATCGTCGAATTTCCAGGTAATCATTTTCAGATAAATATGGTTTTGATTTTTCTATCTCTGCAATCGATTTGTTTGCAAGGATGATAGCTTCATCCTTCTCAGACACGACAGCTGTGATAGTCTCTTCAGTAGGATAATGGAGCAATCGTTCATTGTATCTCTGGGATTCGTCCCAAATTGCCAGACTCTCATTGTGCAGCGAGCGGACATACCAGTAGATATCCGCGATTTCACTCTTGGGATACTCCTGGACCCAGAAACTGAGATCATTCCACGACTTGATTACCGTTTCGAAAGTATTTCCTAACGCGGCGGCGACAAACGGCGCTGCTTTAGAGTTGTATTTTTGCGTTGCCCAATCAATTACCAGCTGGTCCGGATCTGCTGCATGATTTTTTGCAAGCACGGATGCTGCATATACAGTCGATTCATTGAGCGAACCTAGTGTCCGGCCTGTCCATGTTGTGTAGCCCGCGATTCCATCCACCTTCGCACCTTTGGATTCGGCGTATTTGATACCATCAGATATCAACCGTGCCTGGCAGAGCGGGATTACGGATTGGCCCCATACCTCACCACAGTAGTCAAAGGAAATCAGCTCCGGATGTCCACCGACATCGCCAATTCCGGGGTTCTTCAAGCAAATCCTGCCCCAATCGCCAGGGCAGATGTAGTTGTCCACTATTAGATGCTTATCCAGAGGGATTTTCTTTAAAGCCCCTGTGATGGCATTAAGTTGGTGGGGCATGAGGGTAAATGTAGAGACAATAAGAGTGCGCTTTTTGCTACGAGAAACATCCAGCAGCGATGTAATAAGCCTTTGCATGCGTTCCGATGGAGGCACATCCGATTCGATATTGTTGATATTGAGGTTGCCTTCATCCATATACGGCTTGATGCCGGCAAGACCGGGCAAAGCATCGTAGATTTCGCGGAGACGGGTTGCGGTTAGATCATACATCAAATCACGGGCTGGATCACTTAACTCCGGAAACTGTGCCATTGTTTCATGCCGATAGCTGACATCAGGTCCTGCAACATATATATCGATGTTCTTTCGCGCTGCCTCATATATTAACTTGTTCATATGCTCATGCAGCCTAAGTGTAAGCTCACGTGCTTTCCCCGATTTCTGTAACCCAGGTATGGCCGTGTAAAGCGCAAGGTCATCGAAAGCCAGATGCCATCCGTGAGAGGGTATATCCTCTGAATACTCGAACTCCAGTATCAGGCTGTCTACGCCAAACTCCTGTGCACGATCGAGTTCACCAAAGGCGTGCGCCACCATACAATACCACATATTCCTGCCCATATTGCCTCCGCTGTTCTGTTTCATCTTGCAGTGCCAATTTATTACAGCATAATTCGTTTGCCATCCAGCGTCCTTATTCCACCAACTTTTCAGCCCGTGCCTTGATCCCCAGCATACACTTCCGCATCATAATAATATCCGCCACATCCTGCACCAGCAGGTATACAACCCATGCCGAAAACCATTTATAGCGAACACGCCGATGGGTTATTAATCGTGTGTGATTCTCATCGGTGGCTTCCAAAAACCAAAGCCATGTTCCCCCATCCTGCCTGTCCTGCCAGATCATGTGATTTTCTTCTATTGCAAGCACCCGCATTCCAAGCCAATTCCAGGGTGTGAAGGGTATATCATCACCGACTTTCAGGTTTTGAAATTCCGGTAGAATACTCCAGGAACTTGGTTTTCCCAGGTGATCGATGAAGTCATAACTGTACCAACCAGCACGACCGTATCCCATCTGCCTGATCCAAGGCCATATTGCCTCCGGCGGTGCTTCGACATTCACAGCCCGGGTAGCAGCAAAGTGAGGATGCTGTACAATATCGTCCCCGGGCATAGATTTGGTATACTCCTCATCCGAAGCCCCCCATCTCAACTGCCAGGGACGAACCCACAAATAGTATATAACTACTAACGCAACAACAAACAAAACAAACCAGAACAACATAAACCCCACAACGAATCATTCCTAACCACAGAATACACCGAAAACACGGAAATGGGTAATCAGCACTACCTATCTCCGATAAGATTATCATTCCTTCCGTGTATTCCGTGGTTAACTTATTCTCATCATTCCCAGTTAAGCACTATGTCTCCGTCATCGGGATTATAGTGCTCTTTTGCCGGCCTGCCACCGTCGTCTTTCAAATTCGAACCGATACTGTAAGCCTGGAAGCCGTTGGGGGTGCGTTTGTAGATAAAATCCCTACCGGTGAATGGATCGACCGGGATCGTCCAATTAATCTTAGATCGGAGTTGCGCGATAGACTCAGGATAGGAGCCTGTTTTAGATTTGTAAACAAGTGAAGCCAGCAGGATCTGGGTTAATGCAGTTTGTGCACGGGTGCTGTCAACGCGTGAACTTCCCTTGGTATATATTGGAGTCATGATCCTGGTAACAATCGCGTACTGAGGTAGCTGTTCTGATTCACTGTTTTCAATCTGCTGTGCTGCTTCTCTATAGGGCTTCGCTGCAACTTGAGCATTAACAACCATGTGCTTAAGGTATATACTTCCATCAACATACAGCATCGGACGCCAGGCATAACTTGCTATACTTCTCGTTATGCGTATTGTTGATGTAGGCTTTTCCGCATCGCCACTGAAACCAAAGACGGTAGGGAGTGTGTTGTAAATTCCAGTTTTAAGTGAATAATCAAATACCCACAATCCCAGTGTTATCTCGCTTTTTACAGCGTTTGCAAACTCCGGTCTGTAGTCGGTCATGGATAATGCATCGAACAGTTTTTTGGACTGTGATTCAGTAGGGGTATCGTATTTGAGAATCGCCCGTAGAGTGTTGTCGGATATTCGGGTGCAAGCTATTGTTACCAGCGTCGCGATCAAAGTTGGTTCATCTTTTGCTGCTTTTGATGATCTAAGCGCAAGGTCTATTGTGCTCAAGGCTTCATCCATCTTACCATCATGGGCTTCAATCAGGCTCTGCGCGCAGAGTGCTCGGATCAGGTCCCTCCAGCGGGCGAGGTGTGGAAACTTAGCGTTGATACCATCTTTCCAGTTCACTGGAAACTTACATTCTGGCTTGGAAAGAGCTTCCTGAGTCAAGAGAATAATGCCCTTAACTGATTCAGCTGCCTGTCTTGCTTCTGCCCAGGAGACCGGAGGCGAAGCCGGAACTGGTATGGGTTCGATGGGTCTTGGTTCTACATACTTTGTTTCAGATTCTAACAGGTTGTTCAAAGCGTTATTAACAGTATCTGGCTGCTTGCTATGAAGCAGATCAAAGGCCTTCGCATAGATTACCGCCCCATTGCGTGCGTCCGGAACAGGATTTTCCCCGAAGGCTGCCATAGATACCGGATAACCTTTGGCCTTCAAAGCAGATACTTCAAATTGGAAACGTCTCCCGAAAACCAGTGTAGCAATGCCATTGATTATCGCAAAGCCGATCAACAGTATGAGCACTGACTTCCAAATACGCTTAAACAACCACGCAGGCGCCTTCCCGATAGCCTTTAAGCTGCCAAAGCTGTCCTGCTGCGAAGATGATGTCCCATTAGATTTATCTGTGCCCATTTTCATATCCTTTACTAAGCCTTTATAAGCTCCACAATTGCAATTTCCATGTATACGATTATAATGTGAATATCTGCTGCATTTATTTAAACGCCGTAAACAGGTAGTTTTGTATACTTGCCGGATACAATCATACACCAAATGCAATATTATGGAGCTATTATAATATGAATATCCTGCTTGGAATAGATATAGGAACTACGAAAATATGTGCGATCGCATTTGATGCGGACTCCGGTAAGGTGGTTACAGTCTGTTCGGCTGCGAACGATACATCCATCTCCAGTGAACCGGATGCTTCCGAGCAGGACGCATCCAAAATCATTAATATCACCCTCAAACTGTTAGCTGAAGTCGCAGATTCGATAGGTGATAGTTCAAAAATCGCTGGAATCGGTGTCACAGGCCAAATGCACGGAGTACTACTGGTATCACCTGATGGTAGTCCACTCACTCCTCTTATCAACTGGCAGGACCAAAGGGGCAACCACATATACAAACCGACCGGACGAACATATACCGATGAAGTGCGCACACGAATAAGTGAAGACTTAGTTGCACGAACAGGAACAAATCCTGCAACAGGATTTGGAGGGGTAACGCTTTTCCGATTGGCAAAAACCTCTGGTATTCCGAAAGATGCAACAGCACTGACTATCCACGACTACCTTGTCAGACACTTGACCGGCGCGTCCGTCACTGATCCGACAGACGCCGCAAGCTGGGGTATTTATGATGTCAAAGGTGAAACTGGCTGGCTCCCGGAAATTGAATCTCGTCTGGATATACCAGTTGGATTGCTTCCTAAGGTTCTCCCGACCGGTTCGATTGCAGGCACACTTCAAGCTCAAATAGCCTCAAGGACTGGACTGCATGCAGGTATTCCGGTAGCTGTAGCAATCGGAGACAACCAGGCATCATTCATCGGCAGCGTGCCTTCAATCGAAGAAAGCCTGCTCTTTAACATAGGAACAGGCGGACAGATGTCGGTCGCATCGGACATATTTACATATGATGTCCACCTGGACACTCGCCCGTTGATCAAAGGAAAATGGCTAAAAGTCGGAGCCAGCTTGTGCGGGGGAAGTGCATTCAAAATCCTGGCAGATTTCTTCAGCCAGGTCGGTTCGGATCTTTTCGGGCAGAATGTTTCGCCGGAATCACTCTACAATAAAATGACAAACCTGGCCGAATCCATCGCAGAAGACGACAATATCCCAAATTTCGCACCATATTTCTACGGTACCCGCACCGATCCAACCCTCACAGCACAGCTATTGGGTATTAACACTGAAAACTTTACCCCAGCGTGTATATCCAGGGCAATCATTCGGGGAATGGCAAACGAACTAGTTTCCTATTATGAAAGCGCAGGCGTAGCGCAGCCAGGCTATATCGTAGGATCAGGCAACGGATTCAGACGTAACCCGGTACTCCGCAATGAGTTTGAATCAAAATTCAACAAACAAATCCAACTCCCCCCAAATGAAGAGGAGGCAGCAGTAGGTGCAGCTCTTACAGCAGGAGTAGCGACAGGAATTATTGCAGACTGGAATACAGCCGGGGAAGCACTGTATTCAATTTAGACGATAATAAAAGAACCGCTAATCAACGCGAAAGCACGCGAAATAAGTAAATCTCATATTTCACATGCTTTCGCGTTGATTAGCGGTTTTTTTATTATCCGTGTATTCAGTGTATTCCGTGGTTCAAAATCCCGATGTTAATCGTCGAAATACAGGCTTTCCAGGGACTTCACAACGCCGGGTGCTCCGAACAAAGGCAGGTCACGGGTTGTAAGGATGTTTCCCAGGTTCTTGACTGCTTCTTTGGTCAGCTCTTTCAGTGTTCCTGCTGCAATACCTTTCAGCATAGAGTCAACGGAACCTTCCAGCAGCTCAACAGTCAGCAGAGTCCAGTATATATCTCCCCTGGTCATTGTCACCAGTCCGTGGTTCTCCATTATGAAGCTGTTGTATTTAGGAAGATAAGGAGCAAAGTTGTCAGCCAGAAGCTGCGTCAGTGGTTCTCCATAAGGAACAACCGGCACCGGACCGACTTCGGTAGTTGTTTCAGGATAGTAGGGCCGCATCATAAAACTGGGATCATCCATAATCGCTGCTGCGCATACACACGGGGGATGGCAGTGGATTACAGATTCAATGTCAGGGCGGTCCTCAAAGAACTTCAAATACATCGGCTTCTCGCCTGTGGGCTTGCGAGTGCCTTCCACAGTCTCCCCTGCCCTGTTGAGGAAAACCAGGTCATCAGGAGTAATATCACCTTTATATCTCTGGGTAGGAGTGATCAGAATAAGATCATCCTCCAGCCTCCATGCCGCATTTCCACCGAATGCCGTAACAAACTTGTTAGCAGCAAGCCTGTGGCAGACTTTCACAAATAATTCCACCTGGGAGCTATATTTTTCTTTGTAACTCATAAAATCAACCTTTCCAATCTAGAACCCGAACTAATACAAAAACTATATTCAGTATAGCACTCCTGCTTATGGACGATCAAAAAGAGAAAACATAAGAAGGTTTCGTAATAAAAGGTATATGGGGTGACCAAGGTATCTATCTACTGATCGAAGAAGATAACGAAATACTGTTGTTATGTCGCACATTTATGTCTGCAAGATTGTAACTTTTCTGGAGTTCAATGGATCATATATCTTAGAAGTGCATGATACGCCAAAGGACCGGTGTGGGTATTGATTTCGGATGAAAGAATAATCGGACGGGTGCTCAAGGGAGACCGCGAAGAATATAGGGAATTGATTCGCAGACACCAAAACAGCGTCTTTTATCTGGCGTATCGTATATTAGGACGACGTGAAGAGGCTGAGGACGTGGTTCAGGAAACATATATTTGCGCTTTCAGCAATCTGGCTAAGTGCCGTGATAGGAACAAATTCAGTGCTTGGATTAAGCGGATTGCAATTAATATTTGTTTGAAACGCCTTCCTCGTGAATTGCCTTGCATAACAGTAGACGAAATGCTGGAATCAGCATCTGATCTTGATAATTCGGTGGAAACAGAGGTTCTCAGGCAGGTTGAAATTAATGACGTGCGGGATATCGTATCTGATCTGTCTGTCGAATTCCGCACTGTTATTGTATTAAGATATGATGAAAATCTGTCATACAACGAGATAGCCAAATTGATAGGTGAGAGTGTGGATGTAGTTAGAGTACGTCTATACCGAGCCAAAAAGATACTTGCAGTAAGATTGGCGGTGGTTAAAAGTGAAGTGTAGTGAAGTAGATGAACTTCTGTCTGCTTATGCTGACGGTGAAGTCAACGGTTGCAAGGTTACCGATCTAAAGGCACACCTTGATGAATGCATAATATGCTCTCAACATCTTGAAGTATTGCATATGCTTCAAGACAGACTCAGATGTACTACAAGCATAGAAACGGCTGGTATCGATGTATCGAATGCAGTAATGTCATCTTTACCTGTGCAAAAAAGAACCTATCTACCCAGGTTGGCGTGGGGAATGGCAAGCATACTGATAGTTGCAGTAGTTATCTGGTTGTCTGATCCAGGTATAAAACAACGTAACATATTAAATCCACCAATTATCGTAAAGCTTCCGATAAAACACTACCCGAAGCCGAACAGACTGGCAACAATCACACTACCAGATAAAGCATTATCTGCCAGAAAATACAAGTTCTCTGATCTCAAGAAACTGAGCAGAAATACTCATAAAACCGGATACCATAAGAATAAATCCGGTATTTCCGAACCAATCGCTATACATACTGCCCAGCAGACACCTGCCCCGGATGCAGAACCATATATACCGATCCGCGTGGCAGTTAAAAGCCGGGTTATTAACGGGGTAACGGTAACAACATTCGAAGTAACTTCCGGATCACTGATAGTGCTAGGTGCTAAACCCAAAGATATAGAAATCCACTGTGATGATAAAGCAAGATTAGTCGAAAGACCACCGCTAAAAGTGGAACAGGATAACTCACCCATTGATTTGGGCATTTTTGGAGGATAGAATAATGTTCAGGACAGCGATAATACTGACAATTTTAGGCCTAATTGGGGGAACTGTCTGGGTACATGCTGAACCTATTAAATCAGAATTGAAATCATATAAGTGCTTAGTACCCGATTTCTTAATATCCAGCGGAGGTAGTAGTTCTGCATTATCGCCCGATGGAACCGTGTTAGTATATAAAACAGATCGGTCCAACACATATAGTGAGGACAGAGTTTGGATACTAAATAATGCCAGTTACCAGTACGATCATTCGAAAGGTGTAGTACCGATACAGCCTTGGGAACTTGTAATCAATGAAAAGTCTACAAGTCCACCAAATGGTGATGGGGGATTAGATGATGAATATTGCAATGTAGATGTATCCCCCGATGGTAAGAAAGTAGTGTTTACCTGTTATGGCCGATTGTATATGGCAGAAATAGCAGACCTTAAGGCACAACAGAATAAAGTAACGAAACTTTGTGATAAAATCGTGGGAGAGGATAATACGGATTCGCCTATAATCGCCCCCAGGTGGTCTCCGGATGGAAAGCAAGTAGCATTTATGCTGTATGAATGGGAGAATCAGTTCCTCTGTCGTATCTGTGTTGTTGATGTTGCCACTGGAGAGATGAAGGTTGTTGCCAGTAATGCCTCAATGTATCTAAACATCTGGAAACAACCATGGTCACCTGATAGTAAACACATTGTATATTCATCGATTTCAGGCACTAACAATATAAATCCTGATCCGAGTAAAATCATATTCGGTATGAGTGTTGTATCAACCAGCGATGGAAGCATTGTTAAGATTTTTGATAATAACATAAGCATCTGTCCCAGCTGGTCACCAACAGGAAATCGCGTCGCCTATACTGGCATTTACACGGACAATACTAGCCGCGTTTCATCTATGTCTATCAATTTCTGCGATATTCAGAGCAAAAAAATAACAGTCGTGGACAAACCGGTATATCCCTTCTCAGTTTTGAATCAAATGAAGAGCATTGTGCTAAAAATACTCAAGAAAGACTATCACTATGTGTTTACAGAAACTCAGTTAACGTCACTGTCTAAAATTACAATGACTAGTGATGATGGGTCGCGTCTTTTGTGGTTGGCCCAATGTCGGTTGACTGGAGATCGAGAAGGTGGGGAGTTTTCCTTGAAAATCAAGGCAGCTATGGAGCATCTTTCAGTAGATATGAGAAACATCGAGGAAGTAACCAGGATTGCTGACAAGGCTTTTCAGAAACTACCTGAAGAAAAAAGGAAAATCATCGATACTGCATCTGGAACTAGAGAATCCGAAATGATGGAACCATTCAAGAAACTGGGGTCGAAATACGATTCCCCAATATGGTCCCCCGATGCTAATCGAATTGCTTATATCCGAACCGGTTTAGACGAAACATCAAAACTTATTGTAATGGACCTGACAACCAGAAAGGTCAAAACCGTATTTGAATCTAAAAGCATAGGACCTGTTTCCTGGACCAAAGATGGTAAGTTTCTTTTACTGCAGGCACGTCGAGGTTTGGCGCATACCACTAAACCTAGTGCCAATCCAAATGATATCATTGTAGAGCAATGGCCACAGTCAACCAACACATCCAGTTATCCGGAAATATGGTTGATTGAGCCAAAATAGATTGAGATATCATTACAATCACCCATGACAAAGACAGAAAGCCTGGTAACAAACATCACATGATACCGAATATATGGACCATTGGGAACGATAGTAAGTGACAACATCAGGCAAGAGTGGTTCTAATGAATCGGAGATCAGCAAACATTCTCCCCATCATCCGAATCTGCTACTACTATTATGTCTATGTCCTTAGTCTTTCTCATTATGCGGTTGATGGTGGAGCCTTTGAGGATTTCTTCGAGGCGGCTGCGGGCGGATTGGCCCATTACTATTACGGTGGCGCCTGCTTGAGCGGCGTATGTTACGATTTCATTGGCGACTGCATCACCTTCAAGTTCTATAACTTTTCCACCAAAATTTCTGGTTAGTTCATAGACGCAGTTGAGTTGTTCCTGTTCATGTTTGGTCAGGCTGGCTCCTGGTGGGCGGACGAAGACAACATCAAATGTGCCTTGCATCCGCTTCGCTATCCGGTAACCTCTGCGCACCAGCTTATGTGCCATCGGCTGTGGAGTAATGCAGATTAATATATGCTCACGAGCCAGCTTACCCTGGGCCATGTCATGCTCTTCCATGTAAACATGGAGCTCTTCGTCCACTTCCTCGGCTGTCCTCTGAAGGGCAAGCTCTCTGAGAGCGACGATATTGCCTTTGCGGAAAAAGTTGGCCAGTGCCTGAGGTATTTTCTCTTCTTTATAGATATCCCCGCGCTTGAGCCGGTTTATCAATGCATCCGGAGTAAGGTCTACAAGCTCTATCTCATCTGCAGTGTCCAACACCCAGTCCGGAACAGTCTCGCGAACACGCACACCTGTGATTTCATATACGATATCATTCAGACTCTCGATATGCTGGACATTGAGCGTAGTTATTACATTGATCCCTGCATCTCTGATCTCTTCAATGCTCTGCCAGCGCTTGGCATGCACTGTGCCGGGGATGTTTGTATGCGCCAATTCGTCGATCAACACCCACTCCGGGTTTCGAGAGATTACAGCACTCGTATCGATTTCATAGAACTCGGTGCCCCGGTAGTCGAGTTTTTTGAGTGGTATATGTTCAAAACCAGCAGTCAATTCGGCGGTCGCGGGGCGCCCATGGGTCTCGATAAGACCAATCACTATATCCTCAGTCCGGCTGAGACGACGCCGGGCTTCGGAAAGCATTTTGTATGTCTTTCCTACACCAGCCACAGCTCCTAGGAATATCTTAAGCGTCCCACGTTTATTTGTCATCTTATCTACTTTCGATTCGATCTAGTTTCGGCGCATAAACCGACACCCTTCGACAAGCTCAGGGTGAACGGGGTAGTATGTCACAATCATCCTATCGAAGGGTAAACGATGTGCCTACGCATGTGTTCAGTTTTCAGAGTGTTCAGTCTTAGGCGTATTCCGGTTTATGGGAATAACACCGTTCACCCTGAGCTTGTCGAAGGGTGGGCATATTACATCCAATTCTCTGTTGATTTTCAAGACATTGACCCTCGGTTCACCCATAAATCCCAGGGTTCGTCCAGTTGTGTTCTTATTTACAAGTTCCCTTACACTTGAATCTGAAACGCCACGTGCCTTTGCCAATCTCGATACTTGTGCATAAGCATTCGCTACACTGATGTCTGGATCTAATCCGCTGGCTGATGTTGTAACCATATCTGCAGGGATACCACCCTTTACCAGTCCAGGATTCTCTTGCATCGCCGTTTTAATACTTTCATTTACACTGTTAATAAAAACCTTGCTGGTAGGTCCAAGATTCGATCCACCCGATGCAACAGCATCATAACCCTTACCCGCCGCAGAGGGGCGTGGATGGAAGTATTCTGGTCCAGTAAACTGCTGACCAATCAACTCAGATCCTATTACCTTGCCATGTTCTCGAATAAGACTTCCGTTAGCCTGATGGGGAAACAACACCTGCGAGACCCCGGTCATTGCCAGTGGATAAATCAATCCGAATATTATCATTGTAACTAAAGCCATTCGGATGGCAATAGTGGTATGTCTTCCCATAATCTTACTCCTATCCTGTCAAACCGAGTGCAACCAGCGCCATATCTATAACTTTCAGACCGGCAAATGGGACAATAATTCCACCCAACCCATAGACCAGCAAATTCCGCTGAAGCAGTGATGCTGCACCTAATGGGCGATACTTAACACCCCTTAAGGCTAACGGGATCAAGGCAACTATCACCAGTGCATTGAAAATTATCGCTGATAGAATCGCGCTGTGTGGTGAATGCAACTGCATAATATTTAGTTTATTCAACACCGGATAAGTTGTTGCAAATATTGCAGGGATGATGGCAAAATACTTGGCAACATCGTTAGCGATACTGAATGTGGTCAATGCTCCGCGAGTCATCAGGAGCTGTTTGCCTATCTCAACTACCTCAATAAGCTTGGTAGGATTCGAATCCAGGTCAACCATATTCCCGGCTTCTTTGGCTGCCATTGTACCAGTGTTCATAGCAACTCCTACATCGGCCTGGGCAAGTGCGGGAGCGTCGTTGGTGCCATCTCCGGTCATTGCAACCAGTTTGCCTTGAGCCTGTTCCTTTCGAATAAGCTCCATCTTGTTCTCAGGGGTAGCCTGTGCCAGGAAATCATCTACACCGGCTTCTTTTGCAATAGCTGCCGCAGTCAGTGGATTATCTCCGGTTATCATTACCGTCCGTATACCCATTGCCCGGAGCTGGTCGAAACGTTCACTGATACCACCCTTAACTATATCCTTGAGATGTATAATACCCACAATACTGCGGTCTTGCGCCACAACCAGTGGAGTGCCTCCGGAATTAGAGATCGCCTCGACTTTGGCCTTTAGTGCATCAGGGATTTTACCGTCCTGCTGCTGCACCCAGGCAATAACAGCATCCGCTGCTCCTTTGCGTATTTTATGCCCGTCCAAATCCACACCGCTCATCCTGGTCAGTGCTGAAAACTCCACAAACTCCGCATTTGGATCTATATGCCGATCACGGATACCGAACTCTTTAGCCAGCACCACTATCGAACGTCCCTCCGGAGTCTCATCACTGAGAGAAGCCAGTTGAGCAATATCAGCTACCTGCATTTCCGTGAATCCATTGACCGGCACAAACTCCGAAGCCTGCCTGTTCCCCAGTGTTATAGTTCCAGTCTTATCAAGCAAGAGAGTGTTGACATCACCCGCAGCTTCCACAGCCCTTCCGGACATCGCCAATACATTGTGCTGCACCAGCCTGTCCATTCCTGCAATACCAATAGCCGATAGCAATCCACCAATGGTAGTCGGTATGAGACAAACCAGCAATGCGATCAAGATAGATATCTGCACTGGCCCCCCGGAATATATCGCATAGCACTCAAGCGAAATAACAACTAATAGGAATATAATTGTCAGACCCGCGAGCAGTATATCCAGAGCAATCTCATTCGGTGTTTTTTGCCTGGAAGCCCCCTCGACCAGAGATATCATCCTGTCCAGGAAGCTCTTGCCAGGTTCTGACATTATCTTCACTTTGATCTGATCTGAAAGGACTTTGGTTCCTCCGGTAACAGCGCTGCGGTCACCACCACTCTCTCTAATGACAGGTGCGGACTCTCCGGTGATAGCAGACTCATCCACCGAAGCGATGCCTTCCACCACTTCACCATCTCCAGGCACTATCTCACCAGCTGAAACAACTACAATGTCTCCACGCCGCAGTTGCGTAGCAGCCACCTGGAGCACTTCTCCGTCCTTCAACAGATTGGCCATCGTTTCGGTTTTCATTTTACGCAGTGTATCTGCTTGTGCTTTACCTCGACCTTCCGCCATCGCTTCAGCAAAGTTGGCAAATATTACAGTAAACCATAACCATGCAGCTATTGCACTCAAGAAAGCCGTATTAGATCCAGCGTTCACTGCTTCGGCAATTGCATAGTATGTGCAGATAACACTTCCAACTTCTACTACAAACATAACAGGATTGTGGACCATGTTCCTGGGGTCGAGTTTCTTAAGTGCATCGAGCGATGCCTGGGGTATGAGTTGTACCACAGGAGATCGACGGCGGTGCCTTCTACCTGATACTTCATGGGTAGGCATCACAACAGAGCTGTCTTCTCGAACATCGCTGATTTTATTTTTTACCATTTCTCTTACCTCTAGAAGACCTTCCCAGCATTCATCAACAGATGCTCAACAATGGGTCCAAGTGCATAAGCCGGAAAGAAAGTGAGTGCTCCGACTATCAAAATGACCCCGACCAGCAGTCCAACAAACATACCTCCAGTAGTTGGAAACGTCCCGCTGGATTCCGGCACCCTTTTCTTCTTCACCAGTGAACCTGCAATCGCCATGATCGGAATAATAAAAATAAACCTACCTATAAGCATTGCGATACCAAGCACTGTGTTGTAGAAAGGAGTATTGACGCTCAACCCTGCAAATGCACTGCCGTTGTTACCGGTAGCTGATGTTGCTGCATAAAGCATCTCTGTCAGCCCATGCGGTCCCATGTTCAAGCGTCCATCTAACCCGGAATGAGTAACTGACGCAACAGCACTGAATCCCAGTATACTGGCAGCCAGCACCAGTACAGCCAGCATCGCCATTTTCATCTCTTTGCCTTCTATCTTCTTGCCAATATACTCCGGAGTCCGACCGACCATAAGACCTGCAATGAAAACCGCCAAAATCGCAAATACCAGCATCCCCAGCAATCCCGAACCAACTCCCCCAAAGATCAACTCTCCAAGGGCAATATTTAGCATGACGATCCCGCCTGCAAGTGGTGTGTAGCTATCAAACATAGAATTGACCGCACCACATGATGCATCGGTTGTCGCTGTAGCAAAGAGAGCTGACCCGGATATACCGAATCGAACCTCTTTGCCCTCCATATTCCCACCGGACTGAACTACACTGGTAGCCTGGTTTACACCCATATGTGAGATAATTGGGTTCCCATTAAGCTCAGCCAGGTATATACCACTCACTCCAGCAACAAAGAGAACAGTCATCGCCGCAAACAATGCCCAGCCCTGCTTTTGGTTTCCAACAAACCGTCCGAATGTGTATGTTAGCCCGGCTGGTATTACAAAGATCGCCAATACCTGAAGAAAGTTGGTCAATGGATTTGGGTTCTCATATGGGTGTGCAGAGTTCGCATTAAAAAAGCCACCACCATTAGTGCCTAACATTTTAATCGCTTCCTGAGAAGCAACCGGTCCTTGCGCAATAACCTGCTTTGTTCCCTCAACGGTCTCTGCAGTCACATAATGAGACAAATTCTGAACTGCTCCCTGTGAGACAAAGACCAGTGTAAGGATAATCGATACCGGCAATAAAACCCACAAGCACGCTCTTGTCAGGTCTACCCAGAAGTTACCGATCTCCTCAACCGTATGCCTTGAGAGCCCACGAATAAATGCTATCGCCAGGGCAATCCCCACACCTGCAGAGATAAAATTCTGCCATGTAAACCCAAGCATCTGAGACAAATATGTCGCACTGCTCTCTCCGGAATATGCCTGCCAGTTAGTATTAGTAATGAAACTAACTGCGGTGTTGAAAGCAAGAGCTGGACTCATAGAAGGGGCACCAGCAGCATTCCAGGGATGAATACTTTGCAACCTCAGGATCGCATACAGAATTAAAATACAAGCTACGCTAAATATAAGCATAGTGGAAGTATAGGTTGTCCACTTCATCTCACGGTCCGGATCGACTCCGCAGACTCGGTAGACAGCATTTTCGATTGGTCGCAAGACCGGATCCAGAAATGTCTTTTCGCGTTGAAAGACTCGGGCCATATATGCGCCCATCGGTCGAGTTATTAACAGCAGAACAACTACAAACACAGCTATCTGCAAAATTCCTATCCAAACCATCCTAAATCACCACACATTCACGTTGTATCAGAGCTTTTCAGGCAGCAAAATACAATATAGAAGATAAACCAATAGTCCTGCAGATATGATTCCTGTAACAGCATATTCCATCGCAACTACTCCTACAGCTTTTCAGCTGCTCTAACATAAAGCAGACTCACCCACAAAAAGATCAGGATCACTGCAATGTAAACAAGATCAGTCATGGCGTTCACAACCTTCCACTCCTGCTTCTCTTACGCTGGAGCTTTTTTCTGTGTTTTGGGCTACATCAATACTCACCATTAATATAGCCACCAGGTGCTCTGCATTCATGATCAAACCTCCTGGACTAGACTGCATAGGTTTCCTAAATCCATAATCAGTCTACCGCGGGAGGTGTTAACCGATCATTAACCGAACAGGAGGTGGTGTTAAGTTTTTGTATAGGGTAGGAATTTATGTTGAGGAGAATCTAAAACCGACACCGGTTTCAGTGAGGATGTAGCGTGGTGCTGAAGGCCTGGGTTCTATTTTCTTGCGGAGGTGGCTTATGTGTACCCGTAGTGTCTGGGCATCTTCCGTATATTCCGGTCCCCAGACTTTATCGAGTATCATTTTAGATGTAACAACGCAATCTGCATTCTGAGCCAGATATGCCAGAATGTCGAACTCCATCCTGGTTAGTTCTATTTCTACTCCGGAACTCTTGACTACTCGTTTGGCAAGATCGATTTCCAGTTCTCCAGCATTGATTGTAGGTGGAGGAGTTACCCTTGCTGCTGTCCTTCTCAGTAAAGCACGAATTCGTGCCAGGAGTTCACTAGTAGAGAATGGTTTGGTAAGATAGTCATCAGCTCCGATATCCAGTGCAGCCACTTTGTCGGTATCGTTGCTGATTACGGAGAGCATAAGTATAGGGCCTTCATACCAGTTACGCAGCTCACGACAGACTTCAATTCCAGTAAGACCAGGCATTGCCATATCAAGGATTACCATGTCCGGCGGGTTGTCGATCGCCAGGTCAATTGCTTCGTCACCATTTACTGCAAGGGTTACATCATACTTGCGTGCAGTAAGTATCGACTTCAACGCTCTGCGGATTTGCTCTTCATCATCTACAACCAGTATTGTGAGGTTCTTTTCAGGGGCACTCAATGTGAATCACCACTTTCTTCCAATGGCAGCAAGATAACGAATCGTGCTCCATGTGGGACAATATCCTCAACCCAGATTCTACCACCGTGGAATCGCACAATTTCCCGCGTGACTGCCAAGCCAAGACCTGTCCCCGAAGAAGACCTCGATGAGGACTCACCACGGTAGAACTTCTCAAATATTTTCTCTCGTTCATCAGGACGGATCCCCGGGCCTTCATCTTCAACCCATATATTGAAAGAAGCGTTCCCCACCGAGGTTCCCATTCGTACTACAGAATTCTTCGGACTATATGCAAGGGCGTTAGCAAGTAAATTTTCTATAGCCCTTGCCATCTGCACAAAATCCACGCAGACCATGGGCAAAGAATCCGGCAGCAAGACTTCAACTCGCGACCTTTGTTTCTGAGGTATCTTGGATACCGCGGTCCACAGGACATCAGCAGGATCGAACCATTCTTTCTTGGGCTCCCATGCTGCAGATTCAAGTCTTGACAGGTCCAGGAGTGCATTAATACTACCGGCTAGTCTAGCTAAATCATCCTGCACACTGGCTAACTCAGGTCTGATGCTTTCCATATTCCACTCAACGTCTTCTTCTGCAAGGTTGCTTATAGTTGCAGTTATTGAAGCAATAGGGGTTTTTAGTTCATGCGAAACTGAGGACATCAAGGTCGACTTTAGGCGGTCAGCCTCCCTAAGGGCATCTGCCTGGACTGCTGCCGTTTGAAGCCGCTTTCGTTCAAGAAACGCTGCTGTCTGATTAGCTGCTGCCATCAACGGGCGGACATCGCTTACGGAATACGCTTCTTTACCTGGTCTGGGACCAACATAGAGTATGCCTTCCTGCCTGTCTGTTGTCTGCAAGGGTATAAAGAGATCATTGCGTCCGGTCTCTGCTCCAGCTTGAGCATAGTCGACCGATATCGGCCAGCCGGCAATCGCAGGATCAGATCGTTTGTCGATTTTTGGTAGACCAACAGCCTTAGACTGTGTATAGACCCACTCAGCAATATGTTTGACTGATGGGTCCAATTGGCAATCACCATCCGCAATAGAGTTCAGTTCATATAGTTCATTATTCTGATCAGCTAGAAAAAGCGCTCCGCAGCGTGCATTGGTTATTTTCGTCACTTCATTCATCAGTAACTCAGCCATATCTTTAACGGTGGCGTCGGATACCAATCGTGCACTGAACTGGTTCAACATCGCCATTTCCTGTTCCCGGGCAAGAGCCTCCGCCTCACGTTCACGCAGCCTGCCTGTCTGCATCCCCATAATGGTCGCCACAGCCAGAAACACAAAGAGTGATAACCAGTCCTGAGGGTCATGTACAATGAATGTATCATAAGGAGGTAGGAAGAAGAAATTCCAGGAGAAAAATGCCAACACAGCAGCCAGCAGCGCTGGTCTCACACCGCTCAGTCCAGCAACCAGACCGACAATAAGCAGATACAACAGCGCCCACTGCCCCTTGGCAAAATAGTACCGACCAGGGAGAAAAATCGCCGTCGCAACCATAACACAGATAACAACGAACAGATAGCTATATTTTTTTGCAAAAGCCTGAATAAACTGCATAAATCCTGCCACCAAATATTATGAAGTCATGATAGCATTGTCGAAGCTGAGTGTCTATGTGGGGATTGAAATGATGAAGACCAATAGGACATATGGGACTAATAGGAAATGCAATCGAGTTGCTTGATGCTACGGACAAAACACCAAAGCATCAAGCAACTCGATTGTATGTCCTATTTGTCCTATAGGTCCTATTGGTCATTTTAGGCTTGATTAAGCTGATAGCCAAATAATCCATCTTCTAGTATCGATAATGCTCCGACTTGTAAGGTCCTTCCACCGGGACTCCTATATAGTCAGCTTGCTCCTGGCTGAGTTTGGTCAGTTTGGCGCCTAGTTTGCCCAGGTGCAATCTGGCTACTTCTTCGTCCAACTTTTTGTCCAGCATATAAACACCGATCTCGTGTTCTTTCGTCCACAGGTCTATCTGTGCCAGAGTCTGGTTGGTGAAGCTGTTGGACATAACAAAGCTGGGGTGTCCAGTTGCACAGCCAAGGTTGATCAATCTACCTTCAGCCAGCAGGAAGATAGTGTGACCATCGGGGAATGTGAATGCATCAACCTGGGGTTTGATGTTCATATGCTTCACACCCGGCCAATTTTTCAGAGACTCCACCTGTATTTCATTGTCGAAGTGACCGATATTGCAGACAATCGCCTGGTCTTTCATCTTGGACATATGCTCTGCGGTAATAATGTTGCAGTTACCTGTGCAGGTGACATATATATCGGTATAGGAGAGTGCATCTTCAATAGTAGTAACCTGATATCCAGCCATACAAGCCTGAAGTGCACAGATAGGGTCAATTTCAGTTACCGAGATCCGGGCTTTCTGTCCAGCCAGGGAATCCGCAGAGCCTTTACCCACATCTCCGTAACCGCAAATCAGAGCATTCTTGCCGGAGATCATAACGTCGGTTGCACGCTTAATTCCGTCAACCAGAGACTCTCTGCAACCATAAATGTTATCGAACTTACTCTTCGTTACTGAGTCATTGACATTTATAGCCGGGAAAAGCAATTCTCCCTTTTCCATCATCTGATAGAGTCTGTGAACACCGGTTGTTGTCTCTTCAGAAACACCCTTGATGCTCTTGACAATGCGATGGAAGAATGTATTGTCCTTTGTCAGGGAAGCCTTGACTGTTGCGTTTACTATGGCAAACTCTTTATTATCTGTAGGCTCATCCAGGATTGCCGGGTTGTCTTCTGCAAAATAACCACGGTGCACGAGCAGTGTTGCGTCGCCACCGTCGTCTACAATCAGAGTAGGTCCGTCTCCATCCGGCCAGGTCATTGCTTTCTTGGTAAAGTCCCAGTACTCTTCCAGGGTCTCACCCTTGAATGCAAACACCGAAACGCCAGCTTTAGCAATGGCTGCTGCTGCGTGGTCCTGAGTGGAGAATATATTACAGGTTGCCCAGCGGACATCCGCACCGAGTTCAACCAGTGTCTCTATTAAAACGGCGGTTTGGATGGTCATATGCAATGATCCCATAACCCTTGCGCCAGCCAACGGTTTCGAAGGTCCATATTTCTCTCTGGTAGCCATTAAACCAGGCATCTCTTTCTGGGCAATATCTATTTCTTTACGCCCAAAATCCGCCAGATTGATATCTTTCACAAAATAATCGGAATTCATATTCAAACTCTCCCCTTATATCAAATGACTTTGCTGTATCCAATATTCAGCATTATCAAAAACTCCAACAATGCAATTAACGGCAGATTTATACTCCAACCTGCATAATACTATACCGCGCATGCCAGTTTTCATCAAACATAAGCTGGGAACGCCGAACCCCAGTTCGGCAATTCCCTATACTCACACACTGGCACATTAAGCCTTAATTGCTCCCGATGTCAGCCCCTCAACAAAATATTTCATAGTGAATAGAAATAGTATAAGCAAAGGCAGACAGGCAATAACATAACCTGCCATTAGTGGGCCATACGTAGTGGAATATGTTCCCTGGAAGAATGAGAGTCCTATTGCCAGGGTCTTTTTGGAATCATCGGAGATTACCAGCAGAGGCCACACATAGTCATTCCACACAGCCAACAGGTTCATAATAGCAACAGTTCCGAGCATCGGCTTCGACAAAGGCAGCGCTATGCTCCAAAACGTCCTGAACTCGCTTGCTCCATCGATTCTGGCTGCCTCGAAAAGTTCCTCAGGTAGTCCCGAGATAAAGCTCTTCAAAATATATATAGCAAACACCTGTCCACCTGCGATATAAGGTAGGATCAGACCCAGGTGGCTGTTCAGGAAACCAGTTCCTCCCTGTCCCATCCAGTTGTTTCCGCCGGCAAATGGGAATTCCTTGACCCACATAAATGATGATATCAGTGTTAGAACTCCCGGTATCATCATCAACGAGAGAATCCCATAAAACAAAACAGTACTACCAGGAAATTTGTGCCTGGCAAATGCATAAGCGCTCAGTGAAGAGACCACCAGCACTCCAACTACAGAGATGGAGCTGACTATCACACTGTTCATAATGTATGGACTGATTGCTGTCCAGGCAGCTGAATAGTTACCCCATTGAGCTGGACTTGCAAACCCCCAGAAATCATGAAAAAACTGGTCATTGCTCTTAAGTGAGGTTATGAGCAGTACTATGAACGGATAAAACGTCAGTGCCACAACAATGCTTATTATTATATGTATAGGCCAATCTTTCTTTATCATCTATTTAGCCTCATGTTCTGTGCTGGATTTCACATACTTCATATTTATATAGGTCAGTGCCAGAATAACAAGGAACAGCACTACACCCATTGCGCAGGCATATCCCATCCGGTCATAAGAGACTGCATTGTTGTACAGATGCAAACCCGGCACCATCGTCGAATACCCCGGCCCTCCTCTGGTCAGCAGCAATTGCGTCTGGAAGCCCTGGATTCCCCCGATGAAACCCAACACTATCAGCAGTTTCATCTGAGCCATTACAAGTGGTATATCTACCGCCCAAATACGCCTCAATCCCGATGCTCCATCTATCAGACACGAGTCCAGAACGTCCTTGGGAATACTCTGAAGCCCTGCATAATAAATAAGAAGTGAGAATCCACCGACCCACGGGAATCCCATAAACATCAATGAATACAATGCTACTTTCGGATTCCCCAACCACACCTGGGCATACTGCCCGAGATGCATTGCTCTGAGCGCCTGGTTTATCGCTCCAAGATCATAATCGTAGAAGAATCCCCAGATCAACATCACAACAATTCCTGGGACAACCATCGGAATTACAAACAGGACTCTGTAAATATACTGAGCTCGTTCACTCTTCAGATGAAACAGCAGTTCAGCAGCAGCTAAAGGAACTGTAATGGATACTATTATCCCAAAGACCAGCAGCTTAAAAGCATTGACTGCTGACTCGCGGAAAATTGCATCTCCTGCCAGTTCCCTGAAGTTGGCAAACCCAACCCATATAGCATTTCCTCCACCTTCCCAGTTAAAGAGCGAATGGTAGAACGCTGAAAAGACAGGATAGTAGTTAAATGCCAGCAGCAGGACTATTGTTGGAATCACAAACGGGTATATGAACTTCTTCGCCACAATTTGGTGCCATAGTCTCTTGCGGTGGGCTATAACATACCAAAGCCAGACAAGAAGAACAATCCCTATCAATGTAAAGGGAATAAATTTCACAAAAGCAGGGGATGAGTTTATCTTCTTAATCTCACTTGCAGATTTGTCCGGAAGTATCTCCCAGTTCTTGTCAAAGTTCCACTGAGGGTTCTCGCCAATAAGTTGGTCGACGGCAGGTTTCAGGAACCTATCCAGGTGATCTATTGCTTGTTTGAGTGTATATTCACCACCAAGATAGCTTTGATATACACGATAGGATTCTTCACCGTATTGCCTGGTGCAGTTCTCACCACCAAACTTAAAGGTTCCACTCTTTAAACTCTCTTTAAATGGAGCTAAAACAGGATTGCTCGGTACACTGGGGGAATTGGGCAGACATATTTTAGCTTCGGAAACAAGAGGCCCCAAATTCTCCGGAGCAGTTACAAATTGTAGAAAATCAACTGCCAGGTCCACTTTCTTCGTTCTAATCGCGCTCGAGGTAATCCCGTACTGGATACCGAAAGCACCTCCAAGCGAATGTGCGGGGATGTCTCCAGCATATTTGCTGGTCTCCTTTGTTAAGCGTGGGACGGGAAATACCCCAAACTCAAACTTGCGTAGCTTATCCCTCAGCAGTGTTGGAGTGGCCCAGCTTCCATCCCAGAACATAGCTGCTCTGCCAATGACAAACGCTCTCCTGCCGGAAGAAGTAGTCCAGTCCTTGTTCCAGTATTTCGACCACTCCTTTATTAGCATCATCTGCTCAGCGTATCTGGGATCTCTGATTGTCCAGATTCCTTTTTTATATGCCCGTACAAACTCCTGTGTATCAACAGGAAATGAATTAAAGAGACGTTTACGAACATCCATTTTTGGAATCAAATCACCAAACAACTGGTCTTCAAGACAGGTTCTGATCCAGTCAAACCGCATCTGGTCACCATTGAAAAGTACTGGCACATATCCAGCGGCTTTGATCTTTTTGCAAACATCAAGCAGCTGCACCCAGGTTTTCGGTGGTTTAAGTCCCAGTTTATTGAATATATCTTTATTGTAGTAGATACCGGTCTCAACCAGGTCCACAGGTAATACATAAAGCGACCCGTTTGGAGCTCGCAAGGCATCAGTCTGGCTTGTATAAAGCGTGTTATACCACACCTTGTTGCCTGGTATGTATTTGTTAGGTCCGGCCAGATACTTATCCAGACACTGGAACCAACCATATTTTGCATCGTCATTGGCCCAACTGGCATGCGCCCAGATAATATCGGGAGCCAAGTTGCCCTTTAATTGTGCAAGCATCCAGGTCCGGTAGTCACCCGTTGGGTTCTTTATGAACTTTATCGTAACTCCTGGATGAAGCTTCTCCCATTTATGGGCGATATAGGTGAACTGATGCAGCGGTTCAAAGCCTTCCCCATTCACAACTTCAGGTGTATAACCCTGAGCATAGACTGTCATTTCTATATTTTCAGCCATACACAAACTGGTAGACAGCAACATAGCTAGAACACACACCAAAAATACAATGCAGAAGCTTGCGCGTCGGTCCGTATAAACTTGTTTCATTCGACCACCAAAGCCGTACAAATATAAATCTTCAATTCATCATCCTTTTCTCTGCCTATTTAACAGTAAACACCTCGGGATCCATAGAGGCATCCAAAGGAACCTTGCAGACCCATCTTTTGCCGATATTATGCCACTTGGCGTTATTTGCAGGTTTTAAATCAGAACTAAATCCGAGGAAGGAGAAATTTACTTCAAGTCGATTTATCGGTCCTAGAGGGATCACACGGATTTCGGTGCGGCTCTTGCGCCATATGCCAACAGGCCCATCGGTGAGAATTCCCCCGAAATCATAGGCGCTGCCGCGTCCGTCAGCAAAGACTTCATTCTGTGCTCGGATAAAATCCACGGGATCTGACCTTTTTCCCGAAATGACATGGTAACCAACAACACCTTTACCAGAGAAGATATACCCCCACTGTCCTAGTGTATGACCAGCAACTTTCCAGGGAGTGATGCCCCGATTCACAAACACTGAAGTGCCATTAGCATACCGGATTCGGAACCTGTTGATTTCATCCTGATCGAAGTCTACTGAGTTCATCGCCTGCCCTGCAACAATTCTGTTGAACGAGTGCATGCGATAGTATAAACGCCCCATATAGGCCATACGCTGGCTGGTTGGTGCATAAACATCAGGCCACAGGTAACCGGCATTTCCCATCAGTATCTGTGCCGACACATAATCATCCAACACATAGGCCTCATTGGCCCACTTTTCATCTTTAGGAACCGAGGGCTGATCCTTGCCTGCATACATCTGGTACCAGCCCATACCAAAATCCGCATAATCGCGGTGGTATAAGAGTGAGAGATGAGGGAACCAACCGTGCTTTACAGTCTGGTTTCCGAAGAAGTGTGGAAAGTAATATGCTTGCGAGGAATCGCAGTGCGGGATTTGCCACTCCCAGGCAGTTTCAGATATAAGCGGTGGGTCTTCGGCATCCACCCGACTATTTCCATTGCCGGCTGTGTCGCGTGCAACGTCCAGAATATGGCCATATTCGCGCAATATATCCAGTCCGCTGTAAAGCCGTCCATCAGGATCCTTTAGCCCTTCAAGGAACCTGCTGGCTACCACATCCTCATAAACACAGGATAATCCCACTTCACGCTTCAGGATTCCCTGAACACGCTCCGTTTCCATTAGAGCTTCAGATGGAGTTGCTATGTGCCATACTTTGCCCGTAGGTTTGTCCTCCCAGCCGACGACATAATTCCCACCTGGGTCTTGCATCAACTTGTCTTTGCTGTATCCAGCAGTATGCATTTCAAAGTCAAGCTGACTATCATATGGGGAATACATAGCTCTATTTTTTTGGCATAAGCTATTGAACGCGCGCATTTTGTCCGGTTCACTGCCTTGTTTTGGAGGCCAATATGCAGGTGTTTCACCCGCCGACCAACCGAACTGGATGATGACAACGTCCGTAATTCCGCGCTCGAACATCGGCGCTGCCATATCTTTCCAAATCTGTTCAACCGAAGCACCGGTCTGAAGTATCTGCTTACCCCATATTTTACTGGCAGGTTTGCGCAATGGTCCACGCAGTGCCACACGGCTCCGAATCCCCAACAGCATCTTCGGAAAAGGTCGAGGGCCGAACCACAGCTCATGTGTAGTCGTTCCAAGACTCGATTTGAAAGTGATTATGCCTGCCAGAGGATCAGTGTAGAAGCGAATCGGAACACCTTGAACTAGATAATAAAGCGCCCCATCAAGGGTCTCAAAACCACTGCCACGCATATATGTGTCGTGCCCCCAGGTTGGATAGACCACTTCATATGGTTCGGTCGGTTTATCCAGAACGATTCCCTTCCCCCAGAACACCCGGGTAATAGGACCATTAACATGCTTCCATGTAGCCTCCCAGTGAATAGATTTATCACCAGTCACTTTGATCTGAAAATGGTCTGTTAGTAATGCTGCGGAAGCCTCAATTTTGCAGGTTTTCCCATCCGGGGTTGAGAACTGCTGCGTGGCTCGTACAGCATTCCCGGGTTTTGACCAGGACAGATCAGGTTGTGCCTGTGCAGCAGCTGGTATACCATCGAAGTCTAGTTTCAATCCAGTAAGTATCCATGCACCGTTGGGAGTCCGGAGAGTTAACCCTTGCAGCAAGATAGCACTGGAAGGTGCCAGAGTGATACTTGTTGAGGTGGAATTTACCGCAATTGGTAGACTCAAGAGCGCTGCCAGTAATAGTCCCCGTAACATCATGTTTTACTCCCTGCTGCTGATCGTCAACAGTAATACCAGACAGACCTATACCTGGAATACTACAATACTATACTTCACAGAAACCTTTTCATCAATCATAAGCTTGCACTTGATAGCTGCGATTAGTAAACTTATACGGTACCTCACACAACTTACCATTAAATGGAGAAATCAAGTGGAAAGACGAACTCAGATAGATAAAAACTGGAAGTTCAGTTATGGAGACATACAGTCTGCCAATATGGTGGATTTTATTGATAACGATTGGGACGATATCAACCTGCCACATGACTCCGGTATCGGGCTGGAATTCGACGGAAGGCATTACTTCTCCGGGTATCTTGTAGGCAATCATCTGGAGAGCCGCAACGATTCTTTTCTCCCTAAACTTGTCTGCTGGTACAGGAAAGAACTCCTGCTGGACAGACTCAGTCCGGATCAGAAAGTTTATCTGGAGTTTGAAGGTGTTTATCGAGATCACCAGATTTGGGTCAACGGGCACTTCGCAGGAAACCATGTTTCAGGATATACGGGTGTTGTCCACGATATTACCCCACTAATTCATACGGACAACCAGCCGAATATCATTGCGATCCGAGTTGACCCCAGAGGCACTGAAGGCTGGTGGTATGAAGGTTCAGGCATTTATCGACATGTTTGGCTGGTTGTAACCGAGAAAGTCCACATAGCCAACTGGGGTACGTTTATTACGACTCCAAGTGTAGACAAATCCCGAGCAGCAGTCTCAATTTCCACCGATCTTCAGAATGATGAAAGTAACACACAGAAAGCACGATTAGTTACCAGTGTCATGGACCCGCAAGGACAAGTTATCAAGCAGCTTGAAAGCTCCACTGATATCCCAGCAAACTCGATAGTAAATAACAAGCAGGAGTGCGAGGTTCTGAATCCTGTTTTGTGGTCATTGGACAATCCTGCGCTGTATAAAGCTCTGTCCGAAGTCTATATAGGGGATAAACTTGTCGATTTCTACCAGACAACCTTTGGTATACGATTCTTTGAGTTCACATCCGATAAGGGATTCTTCCTGAATGGAGAGCACATACAATTCAGGGGAATGTGCCTGCACCACGATTGGGGTGGAGTCGGCACGGGTTTGCCAGACCGGTTGAATGAAAAGACCGTCGAAGTTATGAAAGAAATGGGCTGCACTGTACTGCGTTCATCTCACAACCCTGCAGCACCGTCTTTGATGGAAGCCTGTGACCGCCTTGGTATGCTAATGCTCTGCGAGACTCGAAACCTGTATATTCTGAATGGTGCTGAGAAAGACCTAAGAGATTTAATACATCGTGACCGCAATCATCCATGTAACATTGCATGGTCGCTGGCTAATACTGCAGGCAGTCCCGATGGCTTGATGACACAGTATCTGAAAATACTCAATGATATAGTTCATGAAGAGGATCCCAGCAGGCCCAGCCTGGTTTGTCTGGAAGCAAATGATGATGCCAACGCAAATGGTTTTGCCCTGGTTACTGATATCGTAGGGTATAACGGTGGAGGAATGGGCAAGGATGACCGGGACCATAAACTCTATCCTGAACGCAAAATGTTCATAAGTGAGTTTTCATCCGGAAGAGGCACCAGAGGTATCTATGTCGACCTGCCTCCTATTTCAAACGAACTTGAAACATTCGGAGATGGTCGAACACTCTCTAAAGGTGGACAATACCTGACAGAATTTCATAACTGCCAGTGGCACGAAGCCGAATGGACACACATCGCTGAAAGGCCGTGGCTGGCAGGTGGTGTGATGTGGTCGGGAATAGAATACCGGGCTGAGACAGTCGGATGGCCGATTGTCACCAGTCAGTTTGGAGTTCTCGACACCTGCAGACTTCGTAAAGATGCATTTTACTACTACTTGCAGGAGTGGACATCCGAACCAATGGTCCATATATTCCCACACTGGACCTGGTCGGGTAAAGAAGGTAGTAATATTAATGTCTGGTGCTACTCAAACTGCGACAGTGTGGAACTGGAACTCAATGGCAAATCACTCGGCACACAATCCACAAAACCCCATACACACCTGGAGTGGGAAGTCCCCTACTCTCCTGGAACGCTGACAGCCAAATGTATCAAAGACGGAGAAGTGATCTGCAAGCACGAAATTCACACAGCAGGACCATCTGCAAAGATTATCCTATCTACCGATAGAACTGAAATCAAAGCAGACGGCAACGATGTAGCTGTGCTGACTGCAACTATTCAAGATGCTGAAGGCAATATGGTCCCGGATGCCTGCAATCAGTTAATCTTTAGCTTATCCGGAGAAGGAACTATAATAGGAGTATCAGCAGGTGATCCCGGAAGCCACGAAAATGAACATTCCAATACCATAAAGGCATTTAACGGATTGTGCATTGCTCTGGTTCAAAGCACAACGCAGCCAGGCTCTATTTCTGTCACGGTGAAAGCGGACGGATTAGCTGACAGTACGATTGAGATAAGCGGAGTAGTAGAATGACATATTCCCCTTTCAATGGAGAACTGGAACTATCGGATGGCCGCAGAGTTTTCGTTAATAGAGCCACCCAGGAACACGGTCAGGGTATAAAACGCTTCTTTGAAACACTCAGTCCGGAGTCCTGGAACTGTTTTCAGGCACATCCATTTACAGACGAAGTTATAGCCAGGCGCATGGAAAGATCTGAAAACTTCGACGATCTTGTATATGTCGCTCTGGCAGGCAATACCGTTGCAGCTTATTTCTTCCTCTGGATTATTAATAATCCAGTTCCGCTATTGGGGATAGGTATAGCCGATGCCTGGCAGAACTGCAAAATGGGCCAGAAGCTGATGGCTATCCTGATCGATGATGCAAAAAAGCTGGATAAGGTTGGTATAGAGCTGACAACCAGGCTTGATAACGAGAGAGCATTCCATGTCTACCAGAAACTGGGTTTCCAGTATTATGGAGATGTAAGAAATGAAGTCGCCAGCGGTGAGATCGTTATCGAGCGGGGAATGTTTCTGCCTCTAAAAGAAGGCATAGTCCGCCCAGATACAAAACACGAATGTCCGGAATGATTTCTTAAGCATAGTGGAGAAAAACAAATGACCAGATTGAAGTTCTGCCTGCAGATCGCTTTCGCGTGCGCAGTTGTTTTCGTTTTTTGTTTACCTGTATCAGGAGTTCAGAAGATGGAGATTGTAAAAAACGGCCAGCCTAATGCTGTAATTGTAATAGAAAAAGATGCCCCTCGAATGGTGGCATTTGCTGCTGCGGAGCTTCAGTCGTATCTGCATAAAATCAGTGGAGCTAGACTCGATATTACCAACACTAAGCCAGCTTCAGGCAATGTAATATATGTAGGTCAAAGCCAGTATACGCGCGAGCTCAAACTGTCGACCGATGGTCTCAAGCCGGATGGTTTCAAGATCATCACCGGCAATGGCTGGCTGGCGCTGTTTGGACGGGAGACCGAACCAACATATGGAGCTTTTCACCCATTCATCTATTCGTCCAGCTACAGTCCTTCAAATGGTATCAGTCGATATGGTGAGACCGGTTCATTATATGCTGTATATAGATTCCTGGAAGACAAGTGTGGAGTCCATTGGTATATGCCGGGTGAACTTGGCGAAGTTGTTCCAAAAGCCAGTGATATCAGCATAGGAAGCATCAAGTTCAGCAAATCTCCAGACCTGCCCTACAGACACATCTACTACAGTGAGTTCTGGTATGGCACTGACGAAACTCTCTGGTACAGAAGAGCCGGGTTCGGGGCCCAGTATCCGGTCAGTATTATGCACTCTTTCGTACTTCTCAAGAAGTATGCCAAGGAGCATCCTGAGTATTTCTCAATTCTCGATGGTGAAAGGGACATCAGCAAGACCTCTCTCGGAGATGGCAGCTTGTGCTTGTCCAACCCCGGTACTCTGAAAGCCTTTGTTAATGAAGCGAATGAATACTTCAAAAATGATCCAGGACAGGGAGTCTTCCCAGTCATGCCGAATGATGGTTGGGATAGGATATGCGAATGCGCAGACTGTCAGAAGTGGGTCGATAAAACAGCAAGCCCTACCGGAAAATATTCCGAATATGTCTGGGACTTCGTAAATAGAGTTGCGAAAGAAGTCGCCAAAACTCATCCGGATAAACTTATAGGATGTTGTGCATACGCAAATTATCTTGACCCACCCAAACACATCGAGAAACTCAGTCCCAATGTAGCTGTAATGATATGCAAAATGCGGCTCAATTACTGGGACAAAGCATACGAAAAGAGAATCAACGCTGCAATAGACAGCTGGAATAAGAAAAGCAACAACATCTTTATCTGGGAATACTACATTTATGCATGTGGATACGATCTGACAAAACGCGGACTCCCAATCTTCTTCCCGACCCTGATAGGCAATGACCTCAAGCACCTGAAACCCATAATCAAAGGGGAATTTGTAGAAGGTGAAAGCTGGATCGTTCAGACAACCGAACTGCCTGTGATGCGCAACAAGGCACTGATCGCTCCAATCTTTTATCTTACCGGCAAACTCTACTGGGATATGAACCTCAATCCTGAGAAATTGATGGACGACTACTGCCGCAACTTCTACGGTCCGGGGGCAAAGGACCTGCGGACATTCTGGGCTGATTCAGAAAAACTGTGGATGAGTAAAGGCCCTAATGATAAAAAAGACCACAGCCTGGTCTACACTCCCGAAGCGGTCAACGCCTTAATGGTTCACCTCAATAATGGACTTGCAAAAACCTCGGAAGGATCACTGGAACGAAAGCGTATCGAAGCACTTATCGGTGATGTGAAACCTACATTTGATAGACTCAACAACCCGCTTCTCAGAACCAGACCGCATCTGAACGTGCCTTATACCAGCCAGGCCCCCGTGCTTGACGGCAATCTTGATGATGCTGCCTGGAAGAATGCAGTCAGAATCGATTTTTCCGATGCATTCGGTGCAAAACCGTTATATAACTCACACGGTTTCCTGACATGGGATGAAAATAATCTCTATCTTGCGTTCGTCAACGAAGACCCGAACCCGGCAGGGCTAATAGTCAATCACACGGGCAAGGATGCAGATTATATCTGGGATGATGAAGTCAATGAGCTGTTCTTCAGAGATGAAAATGCAGCTGATGGTGACTACTACCAGTTCATAATTAACGCTGGGGCTTCTATCTGGGATGCACATTTCGTGAAAGATGAGCATAACCCTACCAAATGGGAAAGTGGAGCATCTGCGAAATCAACAGTGACTAAAGACGGATGGGTTCTTGAAGTATCAATCCCACTGAGTTCATTGGGACTTGCTGAAGGCAAGACCATAACAACCAATCTTTACCGAAGCCGAAACAACAAAGACATCTCCGGAGCCACGCGCAGCTGCTGGTCTCCAAACATATCTGACAGCAACTACTCACCGGACAGGTTCGGGTATCTAGCGTTGAAGAAATAAAGACGGAGAACCATCATGCAGGATATCAATTTTGGAAAAGGCAAGTGGGTATTCATTGACTGGCTGGGAATAGAACCCGGCTATGGCACGAGTTGGGGTGGCGGTGAATGCACGGGCGGTTACTGTGTTCCGCGCGGAGTTGAACTGCGAGCACACGCTCCTGATATCTTACCGGGCCTATGTATCACACTCGAGGAACCCTGGGAAAAAGGCACTACAGGTTATGCTTCATTCCTGGAAGATGGCGGAGTGTTCCGCTGTTGGTATGAGCATGGCAATGGAATCAGTTATGCAGAATCCGACGATGGTATAACCTGGCGCAAACCAAAACTCGGGCTGAATGAACTGGATGGTTCAACCGACAACAACCTGCTGGATTTCTATATGCATGGCGGTGGTGTATTCATCGATCCAAATGCGCCGTCCACGGAACGTTATAAAATGGTTGGCTGTCTGTGGGCGGAAGATGATCGGGCGGCGATTGGTGCGGTATCATCAGACGGACTGCACTGGACACATTTACCGGAACAAATACTTCCGCACAACCACGCCGACACTCAAAGTATATGCCTGTATGATGAGGAACTGGGCTCATATGTGCTTTACACCCGCCAGGCACATGGAGTGATGCAGAGGCGCGGCATCAATCGTGCAGTAGCTGACGATTTCCGCCACTTTACGCCTTCGGTTCCGGTCTTTGAATGCAATCCACTAGATCCTCCCGACTGGGATTACTATTGCAACGGATACTCGAAGTGGCCTGGGGCATCGGCAGCGCACGTTATGCGAATTTCGATGTACAAGCACACACCTGATGTCGTAGATGTCTACCTGGCGACCAGCCGTGACGGCATCATATGGCACCGTCCACAAGGTCGCCAGCCATGGTTAGATGGTGGATCATCGTATCCGGATCCATATACCTCTGTTTATGCCTGCTCCGGTATTCTGCAGACTGGCAAGGGTGAATGGTCTACCTACGCTGGTGCTGCTCATCAGACTCACAATGAGCCTGGCGAACACAAGACACAACCAGCAGGTATAATACGCGCTCGAATGCGCGAGGACGGTTTTATGAGCATGTCGAGTGAGGGTCCAGGTGAATTCTGGACGATTCCATTTGTTCTAAGCTCCGATACTCTGCGCTTAAATGTGAAGACGCGTTACGCAGGTTTTATCCGAGCCGAACTGTTAGCAAGCTCCGGTGGTGACACAGGCGCAGAGACTACAGCAAATAAGGCTGTTACAGATCACGCTATGGCTGACTGCATTCCAATCAGCGGAGATCACTTCGACACTCCTCTGACTTGGAAAACCGGAGCCAATCTCGACGCATTGCGCGGTCAAACAGTAAGGTTGCACGTCGAAATGTACAACGCTGATCTGTATGCGATCAAATTCTGATTTTGAACGGCTCAAGACAGCTATTTATACTCACGCAAAGTCGCAAAGACGCTAAGAAGAGACAGTTATGCTGTCTTCTATGTGCTTTCAGATGAACACTGTAGAAAGAAAACGGGAACTAATCACCCGTGAGAGTTGTTCATTTATATTCATCAGCATCTTTGCGGCTTTGCGTGAAATTTAAAGTATTAGGCAGGGCATATACAAATGATCACTCGTAAACACGGCATGCAGTTCGTTCTAATAATCATCACTATGCTGGGGGTTTGTGCGAATGTAATTGGCGCCCCCAAAATGGAGATTGTAAAAGATGGTCAACATAACGCGGTGATAATAGTCGGTAAAAATGCCCACTGGATGACGGTTTATGCTGCAAAAGAACTGCAGACCTACTTACAGAAAGTCAGCGGCGCCAAGCTTCCTGTTACAAACACAAAACCTGACGCAGGCAATGTAATATATGTCGGTGATAGTGAATATACCCGTGAACTCAATCTGTCCACAAAAGACCTTGAGCTGGATGGTTTCAAGATCATTACCGGTAAAAGCTGGCTGGCGCTGATTGGGGTGGAAACTGATCCTACTTTTACAGACTTTCACCCATCCACATACAGCGCCAGTATGGATGAGAAAACAGGTCTCAGTCGATTCGGGCAAACCGGGTCACTCTATGCTGTGTATCACTTTCTGGAAAATCAGTGCGGGATACGCTGGTATATGCCCGGTGAACTTGGAGAAATTGTTCCAAAAGCCAGGAATATCAGTGTTGGCCGCATCAACTACAGCAAATCTCCGGATATTCCGTATAGAAATATATACTGCAATGAGTTTTCACTGAGTGGAGATGATGTTTTCTGGTTCAGGAGAGCAGGTTATGGAGCACCATATCCGGTAAGCATCACACATTCATTTGAAGTCCTCAATAAATACGCTAAAGAGCATCCCGAGTACTTTTCGATTATCGATGGTGAAAGGGATTTCAACAAAACCTGCGACGGAAAAGGCAGTCTGTGCCTGTCTAATCCGGGAACTGTTAAAGCTTTTGCAGCAGAAGCAAACGCCTTCTTTGATAAAAATCCTGGACAAGGGATATTCCCGGTTATGCCAAACGACAACTGGTTCAAGATGTGCGAATGTGCGGACTGCCGAAAGATGGCCGGAAATTCAACCAGCCCTACCGGGAAATACTCCGAATATGTGTGGAATTTTGTAGATAGAGTCGCAAGAGAAGTCATCAAGACTCATCCGGATAAGTTACTTGGCTGTTGCGCATATGCATTCTATATGGATCCTCCCAAAAACATCGAAAAGTTCAGTCCCAACGTAGCTGTAATGATCTGCAAGAAGAGGCAATTTTACTGGGACAAAGAGTATAAGAAGAGGAATAATGACAACTTAGAAACCTGGAGCAAAAAATGCCGCAACATTTTCATCTGGGAATACTATATATACTCAACCGGATATTCCCTGGAATGGCGGGGGCTCCCGATCGTGACTACCAATTCAATAGGCAGCGACCTTAAGCACTTGAAAGGTATCATCAACGGTGAGTTCCTTGAGGCTGAAAGCTGGGTTGATGGTTCATCTGAACTACGTGTAATGCACAGCCGGGCTCTGAACAGTCCAAACTTTTACATGACCGGAAAGCTCTACTGGGATACCAGCCTGGATCCTAAAAAACTGATGGATGAATACTGCCGTAATTTATATGGTCCTGCTGAAAAGGAGTTAAAGGCATTCTGGACAGATTCCGAGGGTTTGTGGATGGGCAAGGGGCCTGATGATTATAAAAACAATATACACGAACCAACAATGATGCATCACGACCGGGTCTATACACCTGAGACAACCAACGCTCTAATGTCTCATCTAAAAAAGGGACTGGAATTGACATCGGAAGGTTCCCCGGAACGTAAACGTATTGAGATGTTGATCAGTGATTTTGAACCTGCCTATACCCGGATCAACAGCCAGCTTCTCAAAACAAGACCAAAGCTGTCTGTACCGTTTACGGACCAGGCTCCAACACTTGATGGAAATCTCAATGATACCTGCTGGAAGAATGCCATCAGAGTCGATTTCTGTGATGCTTTCGGCAGTAAACCTGCGTACAAGTCCTATGGACTGCTAACCTGGGACGAGAAGAATCTTTATCTTGCATTCGCCAACGACGACCCGAACCCGGCAGGTATAACTATAAACCATACAGGAAAAGATGAAGATGGTATATGGGATGATGAAGTGAATGAACTATTCTTCCGGGATGAATCTGCAGCTGATGGCGACTATTTCCAGTTCATCATCAACGCCGGAGCTTCTGTCTGGGATGCACACTTCAAAACAGGCGTTAACGATCCTGCAAAATGGAATAGTAATGCAATTGCCAAATCTGCAGTCAGTAAAGATGGTTGGATTCTGGAAGTTTCAATCCCTCTCAGTTCAATCGGGCTTGCCGAAGGTAAAACTATAACTGCGAACTTCTACCGCAGCCGGAATAACAAAGACACAGGAGGAGCAACGCGAAGCTGCTGGTCTCCTAATGTCTCCGGCAGCAACTATGTCCCGGACAGGTTTGGCTATCTAACATTGAAGAAATAAATGATATTTTTGGAACACGAGGTCGCTTATTATGTCTCAACCAATTCGAATACATCCTGACAATCCCAAAGTCTTTGAGTTCAGAGGAAAGCCCCTGGCTCTAATAACCGCCACTGAGCATTATGGGTCTGTAATCAATAGACCTTTCCGTTTTGATTTGTATCTGGCAGACGCAGCCGAAAAGAAGATTACACTCAGCCGTTTGTTCATGCTGTTCCGAGAATTTCAGGATTCAATAAATCCTTACTCAACGTGTAAACCTGAGTCACCTGATTTCATTTGTCCATACGTAAGGACTGGTCCAGGTGTTGCCAACGACATCCAGCCAAAATATGACCTGGACAAATGGAATCCTGAGTTCTTCGAAAGGTTGCATAGTTTTCTGAGTCTTGCATCGGACTATGGCATTATTATCGAAGTCACACTTCTCAGCAACACATACTGCGATAAAGTTTGGATGTTCAATCCACTGAACAGCGCAAACACAATAAACGAGCAGTATGAGATCAATTGGTCTGAGTATATCTCACTCCGCCATCCAGCGCTCTTCGAGCGTCAGGCTGCTCATGTCCGTAAAATAGTTGAAGAGACCAATAAATACGACAACATTTTCTATGAAATCTGCAATGAACCCGGCGGAGCCAATCCTGAAAATCTGGACAATCCTCGGCCAAATGAAGTCGACGACTGGCAGATTGCTATTGCGAAGGTAATCCGGGAAACTGAGGCAAATCTTCCGAACAAACATATGATAGCCGGGCAGGAAGCCTTCACCTGGGAACCGTGGGAACAGCCATCCACAAAGTCATTCAGAGACTTCCCGATAGATATCGTCAATATGCACCCTCTACCCAACACCAGTTACGAAAGCACAGGCTATGACATGGGTGAGTTCATGCAGAAACAGCTCAAGCTTCGGGCTGTTCGAGACTTCTGCCTGGCTACATACAATGAGCCAAAGCCTCTGAACTACGATGAAGACAATTCCTCCAGCCAGTATAAAGACTTTGATGGCTGGACGATTCACCGCAAACGCGCCTGGACAACTCTTATGAGCGGTGGGCACTATGATGTCATAGACTTCTCAATTATCAACTACTGTGAGACTGGCACGGAGAATTCCCGAAAGCATATCCGCACCTGGATGAAACACTTGTCGGAGTTCGTACACAGCATTGATCTATCCCGTGCACGCATATTGACCGACATAGTAACAAGTGTCCCTGAACATATCTGCGAGAGCGTATTCGGTATTGCTGGTGAGGAGTACTGCATATACCTTGCTGACGAACGAGAGATCGGTGCACCTGGCTATGGGACTCCCATTCAGGGCACAATTGGAATCAATCTGCCGCCAGGAGATTATACAGTCTCGCTGTATTCACCAGCCACCGGACTTTATTCACCAATAGTGAAATCACCAGGTGGAGCAATAGCACTGGATCTACTTCCATTCGAGCATGATATTTGCATTCGAATACAAAAAAAGGAATAGAATAAGGTATGGAACTCGCGATGAACGAGTGCCAAATTGTTATATGAGTAACTTTTCTATAAGAACTGATTGGAGAAAACTGAATGATCGGACTAAAGCACTGTATACAGTCTGCTGCAGCACTTACTGCTGTTGTTGGGCTGTGTTTGCCTGCACTTAGCGCTCCAAATATGGAGATTGTTAAGAATGGGCAACCTAACGCCGTAATCGTAGTAGACAAAGATGCCTCGAGCATGGTGTCATTTGCTGCCAAAGAACTGCAGACTTATCTGGAGAAAAGCAGCGGAGCTAAACTTACTATAAGTAACGAAAAACCCTCCTCACGTAATGTAATATATGTAGGAGAGAGCAAGTATACCAAAGAGCTTGGATTGTCAGTAAATGGGTTCAAACCTGACCAGTTCAGAATAATCTCTGGCGATGGTTGGCTGGCGCTGTTTGGACGTGAAAAGGAGCCTTCATACCATATAACACATCCTTTCAGATATACCTCCAGCTATGATGAGAAATCCGGCATCAGCAGATTTGGAGAAACCGGTGCACTCTATGCAGTATATAGATTCCTTGAAAAACAATGCGGTATCCACTGGTACATGCCGGGAGAACTCGGTGAAGTAGTTCCAAAGACCGATAATATCAGCATTGCTAAGATTGATTATACTAAAGCCCCTGATATACCATATAGAAATATTTATTGGAATGAAATGTTCCTGGGTGGTAATGAAAATCTGTGGTATAGAAGAGCAGGTTACGGAGCTCCAGAACCTGTCATAATTACACATTCATTCTATATGCTCCAGAAATACAAACAGGATCATCCTGAGTATTTTTCTCTCATAGATGGAGAAAGAGACTTCAATAAGACATCCGTAGGTAATGGTAGTTTGTGTCTATCAAATCCGGGTACATTGAAAGCTTTTGTCCAGGAAGCCAGAGATTTCTTCAAAGCAAATCCCGGTCTGAATATGTTCCCTGTTATGCCTAATGACGGATGGGACAGGTTGTGCGAATGTTCTGACTGCCAGAAGAAACTCGATAAATCAATGGGACCAACTGGTATGTTCTCAGATTATGTCTGGGAATTCGTAAACAAAGTAGGAATCGAGCTTGCTAAAACGAATCCCGGCAAAATGGTTGGCTGCTGTGCATATGCCAACTACCTCGTTCCCCCAAAGCATATCGAAAAACTCAATTCGAATGTTGCAGTAATGATATGCAAGCAGCGATTCAACTATTGGGACAAAGAATATCAGAAAAAAACTGATACTCAGATTGCTCAGTGGAGTAAGAAGACCAACAATGTCTACATATGGGAGTATTATCTGTATGCTTCAGGATACGATGTAGGCTCAAGAGGCCTTCCCATTTTCTTCCCAACGATTATGTCGAACGATTATAAATACCTTAAGAATATAATAAAGGGTGAGTTCATAGAGGGAGAGAGCTGGGTTTCCCAGACTACTGAAGTCCCGCAAATGAGAAACAAAGCGCTCATCACCCCCAATTTTTATATAACAGGCAAGCTCTATTGGGATGTAAACCTCAATCCACAGAAACTGATGGATCAATATTGCAAAGACATGTATGGACCGGCTGCAACAGATATGCGCAGGTTCTGGTCAAAATCCGAAAAACTGTGGATGAGTAAAGATCCTAAATATAAGAAAAACCATCTGGATGTCTACACACCGGATGCTGTCAATGGTCTGATGGCATATATTCAGGCAGGTCTAGCCAAAACAACACAGGGTTCTGTAGAAAGAAAACGGATAGAAGCTCTGATTACCGATGTTAAACCGACTTTCGACAGGATCAATAATCCTCTTATCCAGAACCGCCCTAAACTTGATGTTCCATTTGCTGCTCAAGCACCTGTCATAGACGGAACTGTTGATGACAATGCATGGAAGAATGCAGTAAAGATTAACTTCGTAGATAGTGTCGGCAGCAAGGCAGCATATGCTACTAAGTGTATGTTGACATGGGATGACAACAATCTTTACATTGCTTTTGTAAATGAAGACCCCAATCCTGATGGCATCTCCGTCACCCACCTGGGGCCGGATGCTGACTTTATTTGGGATGATGAATGTAATGAAATGTTCTTCAGAGGAGACTCTTATCCGGAAGGGGAATACTACCAGTTCATCATCAATGCCGGTGCTGACATCTGGGATGCTCATTTCCTGAAAGATACACCTAATCCTCAGAAATGGAACAGCAATGCAATAGCCAAATCATCCAAAACCAAAGATGGTTGGCAGATGGAAGTATCAATTCCTCTTTCTTCACTGGGATTGTCGAATGCTGCAGGAAAGACCATCAGGTCCAACATATACCGCAGCCGCAACAACAAGGATGTCAGTGGAGCATCCCGAAGCTGTTGGTCACCAAACCTTTCAGCAGGATATAATGCACCTGACAGAATGGGGTATTTGACGTTCAAGAAGTAAGACACAAGGTAGGCTGCCGGGAATTCTTCCCGGTAGCCTATTTTTTTGACCGGAGGCAACCGCATGAAACTTCAGAAATCATACATACAGCTCCTGATTGCGCTTTTCATTATTCAAGGGATTTCTTCACCCTTGTTGAGCGCACCAAAGATGGAGATTATCAAAAATGGACAGCCCAATGCAGTAATAGTGATAGATGCAAAGGCACCAAACATGGTGACATACGCTGCAAGGGAACTTCAGACGTATCTGGAAAAGAGCACCGGTGCAAAACTCAGCATGGTTACCGATAGACCTGCATCCGGCAATGTGATTTATGTCGGAGAGAGTAAATATACACGAGAGTTGAATTTATCCACAGCAGGACTAAAGCTGGACGGATTCAAAATAATAACTGGTAACGGTTGGCTTGCTCTATTTGGAATGGAAACAGAACCTTCCTACACCGGATTCCACCCCTCAATCTGGAGTTCCAGTTTTGACCCTACAACCGGAATCAGTCGATTCGGGCAGACCGGTTCATTGTATGCTGTATATAGATTTCTGGAAAAGCAGTGCGGAATCCATTTCTATATGCCAGGCGAACTTGGAGAAGTAGTCCCTAAAACAAAAAGCATCAGCATAGGCAGTATTAACTATAATAAATCCCCCGATATATCCTATAGAAACATTTATTATAACGAGTTCTCATATGGAGGAAACGAGATCCCATGGTTCAGGAGAGCGGGATTAGGAGCACCATATCCGGTAAGTATCACCCATTCATTCCTGATCCTCAACAAGTACGCCTCGGAGCATCCGGAGTATTTCTCTATAATCGATGGTGAAAGGGACTTCCACAAAACCTCAGTCGGTAATGGCAGCCTCTGCTTAACCAATCCCGGAACTCTGAAAGCTTTTGTAAATGAAGCAAATAAGTTTTTTGACGAGGATCCCGGAAGAGGTGTGTTCCCGGTTATGCCAAACGACGGTTGGGATAGGTTGTGTGAATGTCCAGACTGCCAGAAATACAATGACAAATCAGCCAGTCCAACCGGTCTATACTCCGAATATGTTTGGGAGTTTGTCAACAAGGTAGCCAAAGAAATAGAGAAAACACATCCGGGCAAGATGATAGGCTGCTGCGCATACGCAAACTATCTTGATCCTCCCAAACACATAGACAAACTGAATCCTAATGTAGCAGTAATGATATGCAAAACGCGGGTAGCATACTGGGACAAAGCATATCAGAAGAAGATAAACGCTGCAATAAACACATGGAAGAAAAAGAGCAACCATATCTTTGTTTGGGAATACTACCTGGCTGCATCGGGCTATGAACTGACAAGCAGAGGACTTCCCATATTCTTCCCTACCTTAATATCACATGATCTTAAACACCTGAAGAACACCATAAATGGAGAGTTTATTGAAGGTGAAAGCTGGGTTCCTTATACAACCGAAAAGCCGGTAATGGCTCGTAAGGCGCTAATAACTCCTAATTTCTACATAACCGGCAAACTATACTGGGATACCAGTCTGAATCCGGAAAAACTGATGGATGAATACTGCAGGGATATGTACGGTCCTGCTGAAAAAGAATTAAGGACTTTCTGGACGGATTCGGAAAGTCTATGGATGACTAAAGGCCCTGCCGACAAGAAAGACCACTCTCTGGTCTACACTCCTGAAGCAGTCAATAGCCTGATGTCACATCTTAAGAATGGTCTTGCCATGACCTCTTTTGGATCACTGGAACGTAAGCGAATCCAGGCGCTAATTGCAGATGTAGAACCTACATTCAGCAGGATCAATAATCCGCTGCTTAGGACCAGGCCAAAGCTCTCTATACCACACACAAGCCAGCCTCCGGTCATTGACGGTAGCATTGATGATGAATGCTGGAAAAATGCCGTCAAAATAGATTTCTGCGATCATTTCGGCAACAAAGCAGTTTATAACACCTACGGACTTCTGACCTGGGATGAGAAAAATCTATATCTGGCATTTGTTAATACAGACCCGAATCCAACAGGTATTGTAACCTACCAGTCAGGCAAGGACGCTGATTTTATCTGGGATGATGAAGTCAACGAACTATTCTTCCGTGAGGAATCCGCTGCAGAGGGTGATTTTTACCAGTTTATTATTAATGCTGCAGGAACTATCTGGGACGCACACTGGGTTAAAGATGAACTGCATCCAACAAAATGGGACAGCAACTGCACAGCCAAGACTGCAGTAACTAAGGATGGATGGATTTTAGAAACATCGATCCCGTTAAGCTCAATGGGACTGTCGAACCTGGATGGTAAAAAATTGACAGCCAACTTCTACCGCAGCCGGAACAACAAGGATATCGCCGGCGCCACACGCAGCTGCTGGTCCCCCAATGTATCAGCCGGCAACTACGCCCCCGACCGCTTCGGGTATATGATATTTAAGAAATAAACCGTATGGGAGCACTTCGGTGCTCCCTATTTATAGCAGCAGGTTGACGATATTGAGGTAATGAAATGCGGATATCCGGGTTTGCCACCATTTCGCTGGCTGTATTCATAATTGGAATGCAGCCCTGTTATGCCATTCCCAGCCTTCTAAATCCATCATTCGAATCGGGAAGCGCGGCATCGGTACCCCACTGGCACCTCAGCGGGACGGGGAAATGGGTTGCTGGGAAAGCCAGTAATGGGAAACACTATGTTTCTGTCTCTGGCTCAGAGGGAGACCGATGGTACAGTGATCCGGTTTCATTCTATCCGGGAAATGCATATGAGATCAGGTTCTCGGCCCGGGTTAACCCGCAGAGTGCAGCCGGTTCTGCTTTTGCAGTTATATCTACAAGCTTCGCTACTCAGCTTGCACAGATAGATCCGGGTGTGCCATCCGGGAAGTGGAAAGACTATGCGGTCCGAATCCTTGCCCCGGCTTCGAAGGATGGTGCAAAGAGCGAAATCACACTTGGTTCGTGGCAGTTAACTGGTACTATCGACTTTGACAATATACGAATATTCGAATTAATACCAGTCCACCTGACAGCCGGGAAGTGTACTTTGGGTGAAGGTGAAAGCATAAGTGGCAACTCATACAAATTCACAGCTCCTTTAGATACGTGTAAAGGAATCAGCCGTCCACTCCAAGCTCACAATGCAGTCATCCACGACAACCGCTGGCGTTTTCAATCTCCCGGCAATTATGTAATCTACCACCACAATATAGGTTCCAAAATGCAGACAGACGCACAGGTGAAAGTCGATATCTGGTTCCATGAAATAACTAGTTATGCCATGTCTGTGGATGTCTCGACTGATGGCATAACCTATAGTAATGCCGGGACCGTTAAGTATGTCCAAGGAACTTCAACATACTCTTTCAGCATCCCAGGTGAGATGCTGCCTGCCAGAGATATATATGTCAGACTCAGTCTGGACAGTAAAGATAGCAGCAAGCCGACAATGTTCCAGGTTCCGCAATACACATTCACTTCAAAAATCGATGGGCCTCCTCAGCAGATAACAGGGCAAACTGATATATATCGTGTGGACACAAGAACTACGGGTATAGCTATTGCTCCGTTGCTGACTCAGAATACCGGGGAGTTTGCAGCTAAAATAACAAATCTCAGTTCCAAGACAATGACACTCGATCCGGTACTTTCTCTCAAGCGTTCAGGCGAAACGGCAAAAACATTCAGAGCCATGACGGTTTCGTTAAAACCTGAAGAAACCCGGAAAGTCAGGATTCCAAACAACATCGTATCGATTGGTTCTTACGATATCTCCTTTTCCCTCGGAACAGGTGCAGCTGGCCAACTCACATGTAACCGGACCATAACTGCACTCGACGCATCAGGTTATGGCGAACTTTTATATTCCAGAGACAAGAACGCTGATATATGGTGGGCATCATCTGGATGGAAAGTCAGCAAACAGACCCCATTACCAGTGTCGCATGCACAATCAGTCAGAATCAGCGTTGCAGGCAATGAAGCAGAAGCCGCACAGATTATCATTAGACCAAATAAAGACCTGTCAAACCTTACAGCAAAAGTCGACAAGTTGGTATCTGCCGATGGCGCTGTTCTTCCACCCTCTGCAGTCGAGGTATTGCGAGTCCGTTATGTCTCTGTAGAGTATGCATCAGACCAGTACGGAAGAGTCGGTGATTGGCCTGATCCATTGCCTCCGTTCAAATCCGGGATTAGCGTAATGAAGGATCAAAACCAACCGCTTTGGGTAAGGGTAACAACCCCTAAATCGGCTAGATCCGGGACATATAGGGGCAATGTGATTATAAGCTCGAATGGCTTCAATACAAAAGTGCCGATGGAGGTCAAAGTCTATGGTTTCTCGCTACCGGATACGACCACATGCAGGACCATGTTTGGTTACAGTCCTGGAAACATAATCCGATATCACAATCTGAAATCAGACACTGACCAGCGGACCGTTTTGAATAAATATCTGGATTGTTTCAGTAAACATCGAATCAGCCCATACAATCCAGCGCCTCTGGACTCTTTTGGGTATGAATGGCAGACCGATATGGAATGGGATGGCGGACAAATAATAACCGGTAATGCACACTCCGGCAGCAAGTCACTGCTGACTACCGATGACAGCCATACATCTAATCTGAATATATCAAACACCAGAATGCTGACTTTATCACATAATCCACTAAAACTCAGTTTCTGGTACAAGACTGAAAGTCCTACTCAGCCCGCACTGATCTATTTGACATATTACACCGAAGGCAAACAATGGATTCCAAACAATAATCTCCAGTTTACTCTACCTGCCAGTGCTAAATGGACCTTGTTTGAAACCACCATTAATTCTTTTCCTGACACTGCTGCTTATTTCAAGCCGGTGATCCAGGGATGCACATGGACTGAAAAAGGAGAAGCTACCGGTAGTATATGGGTGGATGATTTCTCAATCAAGGACTCAACTACAAGTGCAGAGTTGATTAGAAACAATGATTTTGAATCGGACCTGAATACAGTTGCAAAGGCCAAACTGGTATTCGCTACCGAGAAGTGGGGTAAAGCCATGCGTAACGCGGTAGAAAAATACCACTTCAACACTTTTGTATTCTCTGTTCCCGGACTAGGCGGAGGCACATTCTATTCCAGAGAAATCGGTTCGATTCTAGGCTACAAACAAGGCACGCCGGAACACATGCAGCTATTCAAGAAATGGTGTGATGGAGCAAGAGGTCAGCTGGAATCGCTTGGCCTGCTTGATAAAGCCCTTGTCTACCCATTTGATGAACCCAGTGAGAAAGACTACGACTTTGTTGTTGACCAGCTTCGCATGATCAAAGACAACTTCCCGGGTCTGCGTAGAATTATTCCTATGACCCTTGTAGTTCCTAATCCTTTCGTCAGTTATGTGGACATGTGGTGCCCTATTATGAATACCCACAACAAACAATTTGCAAAAGAACGTCAGAAAGCCGGAGATCTATACACCTGGTATATCTGCTGTGCACCGAAGTATCCCTACATAGCTAACTTCATAGACAGACCAGCTACCGATCTGCGGGTATGGCTGTGGCAGACCTGGAAAGAGGGAGTCAATGGTATCCTGATCTGGGAGAGCACATGGTGGACCAGTCCCGAAGCCTACCCGAATGCCCCGCAGAACCCATACACAGATTCAATGAGCTATGTCAGCGGCTATGGCACTCCAGTAGGATCAATGCAGCGGTGGAACGCAGGAGACGGTAGGTTCATGTACCCACCGGAATCAGCAACAGGAACACAATCCGAGGCCATATTAGATGGTCCAGTAACGAGTATACGTTGGGAAGCATTGAGAGATGGTTTGGAAGATTATGAGTATCTTGCTATGCTGTGTAATCTAATCAAACAAAAGAAAGCAAAACTCAATATCGACAGTCTGGCGAGATATGAGTCTTTATTAAAGGTTCCGGAATCTATTGCAAAGTCTCTACAGTCCTACACTCAGGCCCCGACACCCATACTGAAAAGACGCAATGAAATAGCCAGGGCAATCGAGGAACTCTCAAGATTGTAAAGCCGTAACCAGGAATTCCCCCTTTGAAGGGGGTAGGGGGATGTGTATTATAGGTAACGAGAACTAAACACTTGATTTGTAAAATCACATCCCCCCTACCCCCTTTCAAAGGGGGAATTGGCAAGGAATAGAAGCTGGTGATTTTTCCCCTACTCTTGCTTCTGCAGAACTTTTAGGAATACCTCCCCGTATTTGGCAAGTTTGTGCTCTCCCACTCCGGTTATGTTTTTCATATCATCAATGCTCTTTGGGGGAGACTGAGCCATTGCCATCAGGGTGGAGTCGTGGAATATTACGTACGGAGGAACTCCAAGCTCTTTCGCTAGTTCCATTCTGCGGACTCTTAATGCCTCGAAAATCGATGCTGAGCGGGAATCGGAAAGCACGGTGGCACGGGATCCCTTCACTGCACTCTTCTTCTTGCCTGCCAGGTTGTCTTTTCGCAGTAGGATATTGACATTGCCCTTCATCACATCGGGGCTCTCAGGAGTCAGTTTCAAACTGCCATAGCGTTCCATATCGACATTCAGATATCCCATAGAAGCAAGCTGCCGAAAAACCGACACCCATTCCCTGTCTGTAAGCTCTGCACCTTTGCCGAACGCGCTCAGCTGGTCGTGCCCAAATCTCTGAACCCTCTCATTGGTCTTACCCAGCATGATATCTATCAGATAGTTTGCTCCAAAGCGTTGGCCTGTCTGACTGACCAGGAATATTGCCTTTTTAGCAGCCAAAGTCCCATCCCAGGTTTCCACCGGATCCAGACAAGTGTCGCAGTTTCCGCACGGTTCAGGGAGTTCATCACCAAAATATGAGAGTAAAATCTGACGCCTGCAGGATGCTGTTTCACAAAGTCCAAGCAGGGAACTCAGCTTGCGGTGTTCCAGGCGTTTATGCAATTCATCGGCTTCTGAAGAATCGATAAAACTCCTGTGCACCGCCACGTCCGACATTCCATAAGCCATCCAGGCATCGGCAGGAAGTCCATCTCTACCGGCACGTCCAGTTTCCTGATAGTACGCTTCTATACTCTTGGGAAGGTCCAGATGAGCCACGAATCTGACATCGGGCTTGTCTATCCCCATTCCAAACGCAATTGTCGCTACGATGATAACCCCATCCTCACGCAGAAACCGCTCCTGGTTTTTCTGTCGGACATTAGCAGTCAGGCCCGCATGATATGGCAACGCAGTCTTGCCCAACTGAGTAAGCCATTTAGCGGTTTCATCGGTCTTCTTGCGCGACAGACAGTAGACGATACCTGAATCTTTGGGATGTTCATCATTAAGAAATGTCAACAGCTGCCTTTTGGCATTATCTTTTACAACTATCTGATACCTGATATTCGGACGGTCGAAGCTGGCAACAAAAAGGCTGGCTTCCTGGAGTTTAAGTTGCTCAATGATTTCTTTGCGTGTAGGCTCATCAGCAGTAGCAGTTAAAGCAATACGGGGAACTGTTGGAAAACGCTCATGGAGCACAGACAACGCCAGGTATTCTTCCCTGAAATCGTGTCCCCAGTGTGATACACAGTGGGCTTCATCTATCGCAAACAGTGCAATCTTGAGTCCGTCCAGCAACCGGAGCATTGGTTCAGTCAGCAGACGTTCGGGTGCAACATACAAAAGGTCCAGATCACCTTTGCGCAAGCCTGTAATGACGTTCTGCTGGTTCTCCAGCGACACTGAGGAGTTCAGCATAACGGCTCTTACACCAGCTTCAGTGAGAGCTGAAACCTGGTCCTGCATCAGAGCAATCAAAGGCGAGATAACTATCCCGACCCCATTTCTCAGCAGAGCAGGGATCTGGAAACAGAGTGACTTCCCACCACCCGTCGGCATCAGGACAAATGCATCACCACCACCAGTGACATGCTTGATAATCTGTTCCTGTTCTCCCTTGAATTGCTCATAGCCGAATACGCGTCTTAAAACAGTATGCGCATCACCACTGGCCGCCGCATCGCGAGCTTCATTGAGATTCCAGAAATCCAGTTTTTCAGTCATCAGACGTGATATCACCGTGGTCCAGAAGAGGATAATTCTCTGAACATTATACCATGTTCCAGATTTATACCGCGGTGTAATATACTGATGGAATATTATTCTGACTACAAACAGACCTAACCTTCTAAGTGTTTAATGCCGATAAAGGATATAACAGTAGTTACCACAGTACGTGCATTTATGTATAACTCGACTAATATTTTGCATGCACAACGTGGAAAGGGCCAATATGACACAACTTATGCAGAGAAAACTGAGACAGATAGAGGATATGCTGGATTCCGGGCTGGATGCCCAGAAAACTTCTCGTGTACTAACACTGCTGGGCTGGTCACTTTCGGAACCGAATATTCTGGATGAAATCAATACCCTTAGCGAGTTTTTACCTGAATCAGCTAATTATTCTCTTACACAGAATCAGAGGTACACGCACTTTCTATGGGATGCTTTCGAAAAACTTCCAATTAGCCTGATAACACCTTTCTCTACGAAGATGCGAAGTATAATGGCAGCGCATTTATTCAGGAACTGCGGTGGTAATTTCACAGCAGACTCTAACATGAGCTTCAACTTCGGCCAGAATCTGGAAGTAGGAGATAATGTCACTATAGGTCGTAATGTCTCTCTGGACACACGGGAAGGGATCATACTGGGTGATTCCGTTTACCTGGGTGACAATGTATCCATACTTACACATGCATATTCTACAGATAATCAGATCATTAAAGACTTCAACACTGTCATCATTGAAAATGGTGCCAGAGTAGAAGCACATGTCACCATTTTTCCAGGTGTAACCATAGGAGAAGATACAGTTGTCTCCCCCGGGTCCATAGTAACCCGCAGTGTTCCTGCAAACGTCATAGTTGCTGGAGTTCCGGCACAAATAATCCGGGATTTCCGCAATATCCAACTACATAGGAAAGCCGCCTGACCACGTTATTCACCATGCTTCGCTGTTGTCCGGCATTAGGGATAATTGCTGAGTCCATCATCAGTGATACGGGCCGATTAATTATTTACAGCATCCTATTGTAATCGTGAATTACTTTGATTCCTCTACTCTACATATAACCTCTCACATCGGAGAAGGTAAATCCACTCAAACGTATAACTATCTCTTGTAAAGTTCTTATAAACCAACATGGAAGCAGGAGAGCATTTTGACCAAGCGCGAAAGATATCTCAAAGCACTGCGAAATGAACAGGTTGATGAGCTGGTTTGGGCCCCCAACTTCGACTACTGGCTGCACGTAAACACAGCAGAAAACACCATTCCCGAAAAATTCCGTGGTATGTCCCGCAACGACATTGTCAGATCTGTCGGAGGATACATATGGAATAGAGCATCAAGTTTCAAGGCAGTTATAGACAGGTCAGTTAAAGTCAAGATCTGGGACGAAGGTACCGATACTATTACACAATATGACACTCCAGTCGGCGTTATCCGATCTGTACACAGTATAGCTGAAGGTGAAATGCGCGGCAGGTTCCTAAAAGAACACTTTGTAAAAGACCTGGAATCGCTGCGGGTTATGAAATATGTAGTAGAAAGCACTAACTATGAGCCGGACTATGAACCCTGTCTTCAAGCCTTAAAAGATACAGGAGATGATGGCATCGTCCTGAATATGAATTTATGCGTGCCATTTATTCAGTTTGCCAAGACTGATGCTGGGTATATCAATGGATACTACCTATGGAATGATTACAAAGAAGAGGTCGATGCACTAATACGTGCATATACCGAAAGCTTCCTTCAGGGATATCGTATACTCGCTGATGGACCGGCTGATGTTATTTCAACCGGTGATAACATGGACGGGACCACCATATCTCCTGCAATTTTCCAGGAATACGCAATTCCGTTTTATCGAGAAGCCAGAAAAATCCTCAGCGCAAAAGGTAAAATATTCGAAGGCCACTGGTGTGGACGAACTCAGACATTATTAAGCATAGTTGTAGGATGTGGCCTGGATGTAGTTGAAGCAATAGTGACAAAACCAATGGCAGACATTACACTGGAAGAAGTACTGGAAACGCTCAGAGGGAAAGTAGTAGTTCAGGGTGGTATTCCATCGGTGTTAGTTTGTGATGAAGGCGCCACCAGAGACGAGTTTGCACAATATATCACTGACAGGATATGCCCCCTCAAAGGCCGTAAAGGTTTTCTGCTGGGGATGTCCGACAATGTTCCTCCAAATGCAGATTTCGAACGAATTGAAATGGTTTCAGAACTGATCAAGTAATTGATCTGGGATCAGTAAACATGGATGTGAATGGAGAGTAGAAATGGATGAGTTTACAGCTTCGTGGATATGGGCTGAAGAGGAAGTTACACTTAGAAACTCTTTTGTTAGATTTCGCAAGACCTTCGAATATGATGGTGGAATTGCCAAACTTAAAATCACTGCCGACAGCCGGTATGTTTTGTATGTAAATGGTGAGTATGTCGGTCAGGGGCCGGTGCGGTGTTGGCCGGCACACTATCGATATGATGAATACGACCTTGAACCAGTCCTGAATGTGGGACAGAACGTTATAGCGGTTCTTGTTAACCATTTCGGAGAATCTACATTCCAATATATACCCGGTCCGAGTGGGCTGCTAGCGGAGTTAACTCTAGATGAGCAATTGCTTATCACCGATGAATCATGGAAAGCACAACCCGACAAATCGTTTGTCTCTGTTACACCCAGAATATGTGTGCAGGAGGCCTTCGAGGAGCAATATGATGCTCAATATGATGGCACCTGGCACCTATTCGATTATAACGATACATTGTGGTCAAGTGCGGTAGTTATGCGTCCAGCTTTAGATGGTGTTCATGCCGGGTTCGCTCCAAGTGATATTCCGTTCCTGACAGCGCAGCCTATTACACCCAAACGATTTGTAAGTGCAGAACGAGTGCGCTCTTTGCCGCACATACACATTATTAATTGCAGGGCATATCTAGACCCGAATGATACAAGTTCTAATCCCATACTGCAGAATGCCTTCCTGGTAACGCAGATATGGACCGACAAACAATGTGATGTCAGACTTGTCTTTCCACACAAAACCCCAAAGGCCGTCAAGCTCAATGGAAAAATAGTGTATGGTTACGGATATGCTGGACAGGAATCGACAGCAACCCTCAAACCCGGCTACAACAGTCTTGTGATGTCCATACAGGGTTGTTATCACCTTTCGGAGTTCTCTATCTGTATAGATGGACCTGAAAACCTCAGGTTCTCCTGCACAGCTGATGAGCTGGGTGCTCCCTGGGCGATTATCGGACCGTTCGCTTTCGATGAGGACGTGCCCGGCAGCATCTATACCGGTCACGAACATACAGAAGCTTCACGAAGGGCCAAACCGACACATGCAAGCGCTACCGAACAGGCGTCACAACTATTCTGGGATAATCCGGACATAGCAAAGACAGCCAGAGAACCGTACTTCCACCAGGTACGTCTGGAACACACTCCGGAGACCGATGTCTTTCTACAGGCTTATACAGATACTGTAGTTCCGGGAACGGTTGATATACAGCATTCCGAAGGCTTTGTGTCAGCAAATGACTGGGTAATCATTAACCCACCGACAGATGGCAGTGACGCACGTATTCTATTGGATTTCGGCCATGAAGTGCTCGCTTACCATACCTTTGAAATTGAAGCGGACGAAGGGGTCATCATTGACTTCCACAACTTCGAATTCATTCAACCGGATGGGCTATTCAACTTCGCTGAAGGTATGAACAACTCATTTAGATATATCTGTAGAGAAGGCAGACAGAGTTACAGATCATATCTTCGCCGGGGGTTTGAATACAGTTACCTGATTATCCGTAAATTCACTGATCCCGTCAGAATTCGTGGAGTCAAAGCTCTGTTTTCAACATACCCACAGAGCAACAGAGGCAATTTCACCTGCAGCGATACGAGACTAGACAAAATATGGCAGGCAGGCGCTTTATCTATGCGCTGTTGTTCTGAGGATACTTATACCGATTGTCCTACATATGAACAGACCCACTGGGTAGGAGATGCCCGTAACGAAGCCCTGGTGGACTGGACAGTCAATGGAAATCCAAAGTTGTGGTTCCGATGTATAGAGCAGGTAGGAGACAGCCTGGACAGATCCCCGATAACTGAAAGCCAGGTCCCAAGCGGGTGGCAAAACATACTACCGGCGTGGACATTCCTGTGGATGCGGTCTTGTAAGGAATATGTCCAATATTCAGGTGATACTCACAAAGGGCACCAGCTTCTTGAATATCTCAAACGCAACACTAAAGGCTTCCTGGAACATTTAGATGAGCTGGGATTGTTCGATATTGTCGGCTGGAATATGTTCGATTGGGCTGATATGGATACTCCAACATCCGGAGTTGTAACCCACCAGAACTGCCTCGCTGTCCACGGATTCAAAGACGCTGCAGAACTAGCTGGCTGGCTGGGCAGAAATGACCTAAAGCTTCGTTGGTTGGCAATTGCATCCGAACTTAGCCACCGAATTAACGAACACCTGTGGAACGAAGAAAAGCAGGCCTATACCGATTGTCTGCACGATGGCAGACACAGTGACGTCTATTCTCAGCAGACACAGACTGCCGCATATATCTCCGGAGTCGCAACAGGTGATAGACTGGCTAGATGCCGTGAGATCATGAGCAATCCTCCTGAGGGATTTGTAAAAGCAGGCAGTCCATTCTTTGAGTTCTTCCTGCTGGAAGCAATGTGCAGAGAAGGAAAATCCCAGGAAATGCTGGATATCATCCAGAGAGACTGGGGATTCATGGTAGACATGGGTGCAACAACATTCTGGGAGATGTGGACAGCCAGAATGGGAGAAGGCAGACTGACAAGAAGCCACTGCCATGGTTGGTCAGCCGCACCAACATTCTTCCTGAGCAGTTACGTCCTGGGCATTAGACCTGGTGGAGCAGGCTACAAACCAGCGATGATAGAACCCAGACCGGGCAACCTGACATGGTGCCGGGGCACTGTACCAACCCCGCAGGGTGACATATCAGTCCAATGGGAAAACTACCCGGATAAACCTTTCCTGCTAAAAGTAAAGGCACCTGAAAACGTAAACTTCGTAATCAACCTTCCCAGAGAGGGAACTGTTGTAATCAACGGAGTAGAAGTAAGTTAACCCGCATATACTGCGTGTCATCCCGGATAGCCCGGGAATGACACGCAGTATATTACCAACAAACCCCACAAAAATGCGCTACAACGGCACAAAGACCTGCATCAGCATTAATGATAAACAGTCGGAGATAACCACTAATGAAAAAAAACACCATATATGCTTTGCTGGCGATATTTGTTATAGCGGTAACATGGTTTGTACAACCATCGAACAACAAGAACTCAACCTATAAAGTAGTCAAACTCAATGATTCTGGATCTACATTCTCTGCAGAAGAGCGAGAAGCAATCTCTACAACTCTTAAGCACATAGATGATGGAACAGTGCCATCGGGAGCTATATCCAGAAAATGGGGAAGTAAATTCAGCAACTACGAACGCAGGCTGCCATCGAACGCAAGTTATCAGGAATACCGGGTAAGTCCTCCTCCAGGAGCACAAGGAGCAGGAACACGTCGTATTGTTGTTGGCAGCGATGGTGCAGTATACTACACTAATGATCATTACGAGAGCTTTGGACGGATACGCTGATATGCCGATTTTTGCTAGATTTCCTCAAATTTACTGTGTGGATGCCAATGAGCAGATTAATCTTATAGACAAGTTAAATGAGCTTGATGTCACTTGTTTTGTGATTAACGGCACGAACATTTCGGATACTGACAGCTTCTACGCCGAAGCAGCAAACATTCTTCCCCTTGATCCTCCGTTAACAGGTATAAAACGCAACTGGGATGCATTTACGGATTCGCTGTGGGAAGGCCTGGCCAATCTGGAATGCTCTAAAGTCGTAATAATTTGGAGCAATGCCGATAAAATGGTCAATACAGCGCTGTCACAACTCATTGAGATATGCATTGTTATGAACGATGTAATCAAGTCGGTTTCGCAGGAATCCACAGGCATATCAGTCCCTGTAAACCTGGCATTGATTCTTCTGGGGAGTGGCGAGAGCTTTGGTTCGGCTGATCAGGTTTTTTGACAATGTCATTCTTCACTACGTTCAGAATGACAAATAGATACAAGCTGGGGTTCAGATGTGTTACCCGAGCCCCAGTCATTAATACTCTAATACCTGTATTTATCCAGTTGCTCAGTCGTGCATTCTTCGTCTGTTCCGAGCAGTGAGGCAGGCAGCCACATTCCACCCAAACCTGATGCATGTATGACTCTGACTGCAATCTTATTTCTCGTTCCCTGCTTCAGATATTTCTTGACATCAGAGCTAAAAGCAGTTGTCCACAGGTCACCAACGGATTTCCCGGTGGAGGCATATGTTCTCTCAAACGCAAACTCGCCGTTGACATAGACCCATGCCTGTTCATTCACACCAAGGAATACCAAATACAGATGGTTCTTAGTGAACAACTCATCAGGTACCTCAATATTCTGGAAATACCACCCGTATCCATCAAACCCGGGAAATCCCTGTTGTTCCCAACCAACGCCTCGGTTGATGTGGAGTCTGGTCATACCTTTTTCCAGAGGAGCAATTGAAGCTTCGCCTCCTCCGAACTCTGCTTTCCTGACTGCAGCATCATAGAACTTCTGGCTGGTATACCACTTTTCTTTGACACCTTTATCGTCCGGATCGGTTGTAAATATCCATTCAGCAGGCAGGTCGATTTTAGGAAGAGCAGAGCTGTCTGTGTCTATACATGACTGCCACTTGTTGGTTATCTTCTCAAAAGTGATCGGGATGCCAAATGTGGAAAGCTCATTCTTTTTGCAAAGCTCACTGAACTCATCCAGATACTGCTTATAGATCTCTTTGTCGGCTCGTGATTTCCGTATGCTCTTGCCATACACAAAATCACCAAACTCAGTATAGTAGCCAATATTCTGGCACAGTTCAAGGTATAGCAGAGAGATCTTGGCTTTCTTGACTCGATCCAGAATATCCTGAGTCTTTGCCAGCTTCTCAGCCTGGTTGAAATCCTCCCTCATCCTGGTCATAAAGTCCGGTGTGAACATTGGACCGTCCGGAGCATATGAACACTGCAGGTTGTTCAACAGGGGGTTGTCAGACGGCTCTCCGCATTTGTGCGGAACCTTATGCCATTTCTCCCAGAAGTCCCACATCATCATTTCGTAGTCCCACAGAGGCTGGGCAGCTTCTTTATAATAACCGAAAGTGAAATCCTTCAGGAGTGTTTTGGTATCAAGGTTCTGGTTCCACAATTGTTTCGCCCAAACCCACGCACGCTCCTCATCGTTGCTGCTGGATTCGGATTCGTACATTATGCCTTTGGCACCATATTTGATGTTGAACTTTGTGTTCTCTGCAACCACCGGCCAGTTGGCCATCGGCACCAGGTAGTGGACATAGTCCGTTGTATAGTCCCACATATAAATCTTGGAATCTGGCTGTTGAGTATGCCACGCCTTTATCATCTTCTGGTAGTCTTCAGATTCTGTGAAGAAACAGAACTGATACTTCCAGGCATGCGAGTCAGTGCAGAGCTGAATTATAATATACGGGTCAACCTTAAGTTTGGTTGGAGGCTTTGCATAGTCAAGATATGCAAGGGAAATCAAATGATTGTTCGGGAACTCTTTCTTCACACCCTCAGCTATCCTGTTGACCATATAGAAGAAGCTGCCGGCTCTACCACCGTTTTCATCGTCCAGTTTCTTGCAGTTCGGACAATCGCAGAATCCTCTGCCATCGTTAGGGCCGATTGCAGTTACAGTGACATCTGGATTGTCACGGAATATCTGGCAGGTTTTTTCAATACTCAGCTTGATGACATCTTCATTGGTGTGGCACAACTGACTGGGTTGTCGTTTGCCATTTACAAGAGAGTAGTATTCAGGATGCTCAGCGAAATACTGCTGGGTTGGGAAGTAAAGGGCATAGGTATGTCCCATGTTCTGGTATCGTATACTTCCGCCCCAGGCCATTGGAATTCTTGCAAGTGGAGAATTGGTCTTGTTTCTTAGCGACCAGTTGGAGTCGTGCATTTTGTAGATATATGGATCTCTCAATTCCAGAACAGGGACAAACTTCCGGGGTACCAGACTCACTGAAAATTTAGCCATTTTCGGAGTATCTATCGAGCTTACAGAATACCATCTGCAGCCAAGATCCTCTTCAAGCAGGGAATATACACCATTCATCAGGCCGCGACCGACACCGCCATACAGATATACATTCTTACCGATCACCTCAATAGCATATCCCTCTTCAGCCAGGTTAGTGTTCTTCCAATTTGTCTTGGAATTCGCCAGCAGTTTTGTCCGTCCGATCGATATAAACGGAGTACCCTTTGCCGTCAGCTTATCTTCGCTGACAATCGGAAAAGTAGCTCCGCTAATCAGCCTCAGATACATAGCAACATCATTAGCTGCTTTTTTCACAATCTCTTTAGCATCCTTGGGTATCATTATTACATATTTCGCTTTGCCGTTGTTTGCAAAAGTAAGATTTGCTGAAGGCGTTCCTGCCGGTTTCAGCGAGTTCTTCCATTGCTTCGGCATGTCGGTCCTGTATATACCCGCATCTTTATCAATAACTATGGAACCAATATTATCAAAGCCGTCGTAGTTGACATCTTTATCTTCAATATATAGAAACACATTGTATACTCCTTTCATAGCATTCTTTTTGAACTTCACTCTATAGGTTACTGTAATCCTGTCACCGTTCTTTTCAACGGTAGTCTTTTCGCAGTCCAGGTAACCCTGGTCGTTCTCAATAATCTTCCCGACTTCTCCAGGGGATCCGATAGCTTCGGTATTATTCCAGGCTCCGTGCTTGACAATCGCCAGTTCATTTCTCGGTAGATTGTAGCCGATGTAAAATCCTGCCAATTGATTACTGCCCCTGCAAAGGACCAGATATGTATTGGTCAACAGCTTAAAATCAGCGGCATATTGATACCTTGCAGTTATCGTATGCCATTTGTCTATCGCTAATGGTTCAGAAACATCAGTTCCCTTGCCATTAATAGAGACGCCCAGATTCTTAGGCGTTTCTGCATACAGACACTGTGCTGAAACACTTGCAAATAAAAACACCAGTAAAGAAACAATGTAAGCTATCTTCATATTACGCTCCCAATTATATTTACTAATCAAAAATACATCAGTTTTATGGTTGAAGCTCAGCAGCTGTATATTCCTTATCAACATCAACAGCATATACAACAACCGGCTGGTAGATACCACCCATATTTTCGGGGAACCAGACTCACAGTAAACTTATTCATCTTCGGGGTATCTATTGAGCTGGTAGAGTACCATCTGCAACCCAGGTCCTCTTCCAGCATTGAATATACGCCGTTCATCAAACCCCGACCGCTGCCGCCATACAGGTAAATATTCTTGTCAATGACATCCAGTGCATAACCTTCAACTGCCAGATTGGTACTTTTCCAACCGGATTTGGATTTTGCCAGCAGCTGCGTGCGTCCAATACTGATATATGTGTGTTTGTTAGAGGGCAATTTATCTTCACTTACGATTGCAAAACCAGCTCCACTGATCAGCTTGAAGTAGTAATTTATATCGCTTGCAGCTTTCTTTTCTATTTCCCTGGCATTTTTCGGAATGATCAACAAGTATAATGCTTTTCCTTTATTTGCCAGAGTAAGACTTGGTGATGCGTTTCCGGCAGGTCTGAGGGAGTTTTTCCAATGGCTGGGCATGTCCGCCCGAATTACACTGGTCTCCTTGTCTATGGTAATAGTGCCGATATTATCAAAACCATCGTAGTCATCCTTATCCTGAGAATACATGAAAACGTTATATATTCCCTTAAGGACATTCTTCTTGAATTTGACCCGGTAGTGTATAGTGATTTCTGTAGGTGTCTTATCAACCCTGGTGTTTTCACAGTCCAGATATCCCTGGTCATTTTCAATGATCTTGCCTTTTTCACCCGGAGAGCCAATGCCTTCTGTTGCATTCCAGTACCCATGTTTTACTATGGCAAGTTCGTTTCTCTCCAGGTTGTATCCGATATAGAATCCATACAGTTGGCTGCTGCCTTTACAAATAACCAGATAAGAATTTATATCGCCAGGGCATTTATATTTAGCGGAAATAGTATGCCACTTATCCGATGTCACTACATCAGCTGCATCAATATTTTTACCATCAAAACTAGTTCCGATATTTTTGGGAGCTAGTGAAGTAGCGCCCTGTAATGAAACCGAAGTGAATAATAAGACTAACAGTGAAACAATACAAACAGCTTTCATATGGGCTCCCAAGTTCTTGCTTAGTACATCCAGACCATACGTTAATAATCTATTATATTCCTAATTGCTGGATCGAATGTATATCAATTAGGTTTGACGTAAAACCTTTGCAGATATGGTAGCACTGCATTTTGACTTTGTCAATCGGTCTGTGGAGATAGGGTTGATAATTGAAGTGGGATGTAATTGTCATTCTGAGCGCAGCGAAGAATCTGCTTTTTTATTACAAACAACTAAAAGCAGATTCTTCGCTGCGCTCAGAATGACAATATGTGAGCTAGAACTTAATCACTAACTCAGCTTTACCGGTGAAGTGTTCGAGCAGCACTGTCTCGGTCTGTGGGTCGTAGGTGCCGGAACTGACATATGAAGCCCTGCGTCCGTGTCTGTGTGGTACCCTTATCACGATATTCTCAGGTGCTCTCCACTCATCGTGGCAACGAATATCGATGCTCAGTTCATCCCCGCCAACTGTATCCGACGCTTCATAGAGAGCATGCACACTGAGCGGCCCAAAGTAACTTGCCACTTCGTTGAGCAGGATGTGGCTACAGCACTGCATCCAGTCCCTTGGAATTCCCGGAAAGAGATTGAGTGTGTTACCATCTTCCATCCACAGCATCCACCGGCATCTCATCAAGAACCAGCCCTCTTCATGTGTCTTGTGCAGACTCACATGGTAGAAATGCTCCCAGAATGAGTAAGTGTCCCTGTCTGCCAGCCCTGACATACAGTTGTAGAACTCTTTGAGGAATGGCTTGACCTCACCACGCTTCAGGTGGACATACGGATGAGGCGAGTAGTACGGCTGACTCTGTGCAACGTTCCTCTGATGGAACATATCCGCCGAATACTGCAGTATCCACGTCACAACCGGATCCCACGGATCCAGTACTTCGGTCAAAGCCAGATATATCGGACCTACGATGCTGTCTCTGGCTGTGATTGTCCCATGGGTAAACCACTCTTCATTGTCCAGCAGCAGACATTTCATCTCATCGGATTCTGCGAAAGGAGGGACAGTTGGAACCCATGTTCCATCGCTCAGCGGAACAACAGGGGAACGCAGGATTGCCTCTCTCAAGGAGTCAAGTATATTGTCCTTAAGTTCCTGAGCCTGAGCTTGAATCCGTTCCGATTCTGAAGGATTGACCTCAGTCAACATTTCTGCAACTCTCGATAGTCCAAGGTAAGCATAGCTGTTGAGCATGAAGATATGGTATGGATCCTCAGGGTCGCCTACTTTGCCCTCCATCATGCCATATCCTCTGCCCTTCAGGCTCTCGTCCTTGTTGCGGTCACACCAGCCTTGTAGATATTCACACGCTTTGAGTATGTTCGGCTGAATTTTCTTTACCCATTCAAGATCGCGGGTATATCGATAGTGCTCACCCATAGTCCACAGTGCGGGACCGGTCTCCAGCATATAGTTTCCAAAGTTCTGAATGAACCCGTTTTCATGCTGCTTGTCTATAAAATACTGTATTGAACGTTGTGCCAGATCGTGCCAACCCATTGAGTCAAAGTGCTGGATAATTGGTGCGCTCTCCGAGCCTATCGGGCAATAAACACCGATACAAGCTGCAACGGTCTTATCCGGTTCAAGACCATAAGTCACCATATCCAGGTGATGCATGCCGGCTTCCATCATTGAAGATATACGAGGCTCCGGCAGCATTACATTACCGTGGGACAGAGTCTTCTCATCCCAATATGCTCTGGCTTCGAGCAATTTAACTTCAAATGACTTACTAGACAGTCTCTTTGCTCGAGCAACGCTGACAGGCTGGTGCAGAATGCGGACATCGAATGTTATGGTCTCTCCGGGCTGCAGAAGGGCTGCTATCTCGCTCTTCGGCGCTGGTTCTCCATTAACGCTGAAAGTAGCACAGACGCTCTTCTTATCGGCCATAACCAACCCGTTCTCTCCATCAAATCCAAGCTTTGTCCAGTAGAAAAATGGAGCTTTAAACCAGGCATAGGAGGGGGTACGTCCGGAGTTGACTGCTTCTGCATGGATGTAGAGGACAACCTCTTCACCGGGATGCTTCTCCCCTTCGATCATTGCATCAAACTCTGCCTGCTGCTCGGGTGAGAACATATGCCCATAACCCAAACCATCTGCCGCAAAGAAATTGGTGCCTCTGACATTGGATGCTTTCAGCTTGCTCTTTTCAAGTGTGCTAAATACGGTGGCATCATACCTGACAGCACCATCTATAAGCTCGGAACGCAGTATTGGTCGAACATCTTCATCCAGGGTGCGTTTAAAGTTCTCAACTGGACCAATACCCTTACCCATAATGATGCTGTAGACAGTCTCCGGACACCCTCCGTCAAAACGGGGAATGGCTACAGAATGATACTTTGGCCTGGCAGTCAGACTTACATTATCCCAACCGACTTCAAAGTTCCTGACATCCCTGGTAATGCCAAGCCAGGTAGGACAGGTTAACTTTCGGCAGTTGGCTGCTGCAGTATCGAAGTCCTCTTCAGGTTCTTCTTCAATGCGTTGCAAAGCATGCCTTAATCCCCGACCCTCAACCGTCCTCTTTACCTGGTCATATGAACGTTCATCATCTGCTGAGACTACAGCTGCACCGAACATGGGCAGTAAGATGGGGGTTTCCGAATAAACATCTCTCAACAGAAAACTAAACCCACCCTTTTCTGACTTTACCGTAACAACCGCTGGATCAGCCTTGAAAGACAGTTCCGGATCAGTCACTGCCACCTGAAGTCTGCAGTCAGTAGCAGACGCCTTAAATGTGAACTTATCACCCTTTACACTGGCATTGTCAGAGCAGACGGAGAGCCCGACAGGTCCCCCTCCACGCACAGAGACCGAACCACTCAACGGGGATTCTCCCCACAATACTTTAACTGGATATTCCATATCAAAAGCACCTCGTGTGTACACTATAATCCGTACAAACCTGAAGTATGATACACTCTAGAGCTAATGTGACGCAAGAGGACGCGTTACTGAGGGTGCTTGTATTCGGGTAATTGTCATTCTGAACAAAGTGAAGAATCTGCTTATGGTTAGCGATTAACTTAAAAGCAGATCCTTCATTCATCAGGATGACAGATTCATTGCATCAAGCAGCTTTCGGTAGCTCTGTTTCTGCTCTGACAGATCCACCCAGAGTATCATTTATCTCCTGCAGTACCCGGATGTAGTCAGTGGAAATACTGTCATATAAAGATAACATATCCTTCTGCAGACGCTCTATCTCAGCAGTGATTCTGTCATAGTTGTTTTCAACGAGCCGGAATATAGATGCATCGATATCATTTGCTTCCGCAGCCCTCCCCAGGATTCCCAGGACATCCTCTTTTGCCATTGCAGGTTTATAGTATCTTGGCTCAACCAAAGCAGCCAGAATATCAGCGACCGCAAGTACACGACTCTCCTGGCACAACTGTTGTTCAACCAGACCAAGTGGATAGCCTTTACCATTCAACTTTTCATGGTGACTGGAGGCAATGTTCCTAATTCTATCCAGTCCTGTATCTGACAGGATTTCCCCTGTTGACACTACATGCCTGCGCATAGTATCCATTTCCGTGTCTGTCAGCCGGCCGGGTTTAGTCAGAATATCCAGAGGGGTGGAAATTTTCCCTACATCATGGAGTAGAGCAGCCTGTCCAAGTTCAGTTTTGTCAGCCTCAGGCATGTCAACCAACTCTGCAATATGGGCAGCCGCACACGCAACGGACACTGAGTGCGTAACGGTCTGGTGAGACCGGAATTCGATAATGTACACAAGTGCAGACAAATATGAAATAGCTTCATCTGTAGTAACCGACGCTTGGTCAAGGTAATCGTAGAACTCCTTCAGATAACTCCCATCTAGAATTCGATCTATAATGTCACTCTGTTCCACCATCTCCATTAACTTGGTTACATGGTCCGGATTGAATGTCTTGTTTGCGAGAGACGGCATCTGTCTTCGGATGGCATCAGCAAGGCCTCCACCAAAATGGGCATACAGTACAGAGACACGATCTGCAAGGTGTATCAGAAATGCTTCTGCAGGTATTAGTCTGTCATCGACAATCTTATAACGGTCTCTGTATTTCCAGTGATGATACAATATGGCATTTGCAGAATCGGGAAATGGACCGAAATGCCGGACGAAGAGTGAACCATAGACTGCATGTTCGTGTGGATGATCGACTTCAAACTCGATCATGCGTGTCCGTTCTTCGACCTTATATGCTCCGATATCATGAATTGCAGCCAGGGTACACAGAGGCAAGAGTTGTTCATCCGTATAACCCATAGCCCGACCCATTCGCAGGCAAATAAATCCGACCTGTTCTCCATGGTTCAATAAACGGTTATCGACACTGTTAATAGTTCGTTGGATGACAACTAAAATGTTCTTGAGAGTTATAGTATTAATTGCAGGACTCCTTGTACATATCTACATAAGTGTTATTCCTCATGTGAATACGAGAATCGCAAGGAGAATGCAATTATAAAAAAGGAAAAAGCTCCTTACTTTCCGGTCGTCAGCCACAAGACTGATTGAGCTGGAATCATGATTTGCCAACCTTTAGCAATATCCAGATGCAGCTGCGTTTCAGCAGGCATAGCTAATCCGTCAGCATTTGTGAACAGATTACCCTCGGTATAGCGATATAGTTTATAATCGCCTGCTGGTCTTCCCGGCACTCGCACCAGCACTTCCTGAGAGGTAGTAGAGTCATTAACGAGCATCATACTTAACTGCTTACCATCAGGACTGCACCCAGTTGTGGATCTGACCGGTGTTTTTTCAAGCCTCGAAGCTCCCACAATCACTGATTTTGCCGGAAATAGCCTGGATGTAACTGACCACACATAGAACCAGGGACGTGGATGTTCATCTTCAGGTCTTCCCATTGCGCTGCCCAGAGAGTTCCAGAATCCCCAAACCTTAAGAGTATCAGAGCCGGGTATCGGTGTCTGAGGTCCTTTGTTGATATGCATAGCATCATCGAGGTCCCAGGCGATTGCTGTCATCCAGCCGGAGTTTGCTACTTGTGTGAGATAATCAGCCATCATCACACCATATTCAAATGTCCTCACTCTGGGTTGTTGATCCCCATTGGTCTTACCAGTAAGAATTCCTGATTCACACACCATAAATGGCTTGTGAGCCGCGTTGGGATCTGATTTCCGCAGAGAACGGATAGTTTCAGACAAGACTCGTTCGATTGATCCATCGCGCACTTCTTCATCAAATGCGTACCAGTGGAGATCATAAGCACCCACAAAATCGCTTAAGCGTGCTGCTACCTTATCCGCCCATCCAAAGCCATCCCGCCACGCTGAGGTAACCGTCGCATCCGGTCCTACCAGAGTGATTTTCTGGTCCAGTTTGTGCTTTTTCAGTTCTCCGGCAAGAGAGCGCATCCCTGTTTCCCAGGTCTCATAACTCTCATTGCCGGACCAATCGCCATTTGGTTCATTTACAAAGTTATAATATCGAATGCACGTGTATCCGCGTTTATTTCGAAGATAGTCAAGAAAGTCTGCAATCATCCTTGGCCAGCGAGGATCCTGTACTTTGATTTCTGTGCTTCCGGAACCTGCACTGATCTTCCCGGGACAGCCCCACTCACCCAAGAGGACTGTTACTTTATGTTTCTGAGCATAATCCAAAATCTTGAAAAGCTGGTCAAAATGGTGGTCACGTCTGCCAGAGTTCCAGGCATATATAGGATTTCCTGCATCATCAAGTCCCTGAATATAAAACCAGCTTGCCACACAGACCCGAAATATGCCCGGGTTCATATAGTTTATACGAGACTCAACCCGCTGCCACTGCTTGTCAGTCAGTTGGTAGTCAAAAGGATCCCACTGCACACCGAGACCCATAAAAGAAGGTGTAACTATCTTCTGAGTGTCAACGATTAGCGTGGCAGGGTCAGACGCACCCGGTGTGACAACACCTGCGACCAGTAACAAACCTACCATAATAGAACAGAGCAACGGTATTGTCATTTAATCCTGCTGCCTCCGATGAAGAGCCAATGTACGCACCTTTTCCTATTCATAAGTCCTCTGATCTTACTCCCAGTCAATCTGTGACGTTGTAACTATCTGTTTCCATGGGCCGTCAGCTACATCCTTTTCGTCAACAAACTGCCATTCAACTTTGTCCATGCCGGTAAGGTTCAGATAATCGCCGATTGCTGGTGATACATCAATACCAGCTTTCTTATTGATGTTGTTTCGTGGCGGAGCGGTTCCGAATACATATTTCGAATCGTTGTATTGAAAAGGACCAGCATCTTCCCACTGTGCATAGACTGTTTTGTTGTCCTTTACTATCTTGACCCACTGGTTCTTGCACATTGATTCCAAGTCTCTCCATTTCCTCTTTTGCGCCCAGGGAATCATTGCCATCGCATCAGCTTTCCTGTTTCCCTTACGAAAATCGTTATATGGCAGCGCTACATAGAATGGGTTCTCTCTGGGAGTAAAACCGGACGGCATATATCCGTTGCGGTGTTTTGGGGTATCCACACCGCCAAAGTGTGCCATCCAATTGTCATCCCAGACACTCCCAAGATTTGAAGTATCACCGTTATCTTCCTTGCTCTCTTCCCCCACCCAGAAGAGAGTTGCCATTATGTTTCTGTGCACAGGATATGATTCCATAGCACCTATAGTGGAAGGTGATGGTGTGCTTTTAGAGTCAGCACACATTGATATAAGGAGCAAAAAAACACCAATGCATTTTATAGTTTTAAACATCAATCCCCAGCTTGTGCTCAGAGCACACTATTATTTACCTTCCAGCTCGATAATAACCCCGTCACCCGGCGCAAGCTCGCAGGTGATCATACTGCCGTTGCTACTAAGCCTTGTATTGCGGATAACATCGATCCCCACGCTGTCCCTGAAAGCCTCCGGCATATGTATTTGGGCAGCAGCAGGCTTTACAGTATCGAGACTGGCAACGATAAGATAATGCTTGCCTGTGGAGTCCACAAACTCACCGTGCACAAAACCATTTCCGACCTTTGCACCGATCTTTGCAGGTTGCAGGTCCAGGAGTAATTTCATCTGTGGTGTAAGCTTCTTAGCTATTCTGGATAGTTCATAGAACTGTGGCGATGGATTCCCGGATTCATCAACCATTCCAGTCATTGCAAGACTTCCAAGGCTTTGGTAAAGGAAGTAAATAAATCCCTTAGCCCCACCTGCCAGTGCTATCCATGTCAATGCGCGTTCTTCGTTAACAGTAGGCATTCGAGATCCTGCGCCTCCAAACGCCTGGGCTACAATCCACGCCGGTCGCTGAGGTGAGACCGATGTCGTAAGCTGGACCCACTGGAAATAAGTTTTCAATACTTCAGGCACATTACTGTTGGCATACAATGGATAAATATCCACGCTGACATCGTGCAGTTGAGTGCTGCGAGCGAGCTTCATGGCCAGTCCAGCATCATTTATTGCAGAATACGCAAACCTTGTAGAATCGGCATTAAATAATACCCGCTGGTCCGTAAGCCACCGGTCTGCTTCGTAGTGTGTAGGTTCATCACCAATGATGTGGCCTATCAATGATGGATACTTTGCATAATGCTCGGTCAGTTCCTTTGCTGTTTTCATCGCATAAGGTTCGGTAAGTGTAAACTTATGCCTAGGGTCTCCACCATAAAGACCGAACATAGATGTAGTCATCATGATCTTTATATTGTGCTTCCCTGCAGCAGCAAGTATAACTTCATCATGTCCTTTCTTCGGCCAGACCACAGTCATATTATTGAACCCACTCTGCTGCAGTAGCGTGAACTGTTTGTCATACCACTTTGCTGCTTCAGCCGGAACATCCGGAATATCCCGCGAATTGGAACCGTCCATGTAAAAACCAATCGGGAAATAGTCCGGTTTAGCAGAGTACTTAACAGGTTTCATTTTCTGAGTCTGTTCCAGCATTATGGAATCAGGATAATCGCGGGTATTGCCTTCAATAGAAACCCTGACACCATAATATCCAACCGGAGCCACATTCTTCCCGATTTTACCATTCCAACTTGTTTCAAGAAGCATAGTCTTCTGCTCTTTTTCTGCAAGGGGAACTGCAACGACTTTCCCGCCGGCATCCAGTATGCTGACACCAACTTTTCTACCGGGATTAATTGGTATCCGGATAGTGCTAAGATCATTGAGCCCGTCCCCATTGGGAGTAATATAATGCCCAATGCGAGGAACCGGCAAGTAGTCGCTGGTCAGAATAATTGCAGCAATAGTTATCGGGGAAGAATTATAGAACCAACTCGACTGGCTGGGTGCGCACGACCCAATTCGTATCAGCGTCCAATCCATCGGCTTCAGGTGCTTAGCCGAGAATACCGTCGCAGCTGGACCATACCTCGCAGCATCAGGATCAGGATAAAGCCCAAAATTAAATCCAAACTGGTCAGTATAATGCCGGGTCTTACGCACAAGGAGATAGACTGTATGCATCCTCTCCTCTTCCAGCATCTTCTCCGGATACTGGGTAATATCACGAAACATGGGGAACTGATACTGCACACACCATGGAGCAAACCCATCCATAATCGCAGACCAACCAGCCAGTGAATCCTTATCTTTCTTCAAGGTCGAATTACCAACCAAATAAAAATCCGCAGCGGGTGCAATATAGACAACATTCTCAGTCTTCGGAATAGCATTACGCACATTCTGCCAGGTTTTGATCGCAGGAGAGGCATCAGCACCAAAGACCAAGCTGGCGGGAATAATCATTGTCAGGATAATTAATAATGCTATAAGGAGTGTTTTTGTGTTTGTGATTGTTCTATACCTCGTTGTTATTCCTATATCCGCGTCAATCCAGTAGCTATTTTTAATGCATTCTCTACATCGTCCATAACACTCTGGCTGACTGTTCCATAATACCCACAGATTCGGGACTTGTCGATGCTGCGCAGCTGGGTCAGCATCACCTTTGATCGCACATCCAAACCACCCTCCGGAGGCTCTATCAGTGTTTCAAATGCGTAGATATATTCGGTCTTTTTGCTGGTAATAGCCGCAATGATTATTACATGGCTGTGAGCATTGATAATATCGGGGGATATAACAAGAGCTGGGCGTTCACCTCCCTGCTCTGACCCTTCGGTTGGATCGAGTCTAACCCGGATAACATCTCCGCGCTTAGGATTTTGGCTTTTTAGCATAAGCTACTTCCTCTTCAAGCGGATGAAAATCTCTCTCAAGCTCTAACTGAACATCATCCATATCCAGACACCCAGCAATCACGTTCTTACGCAGAGCATCCAGCTTGCGCTTCTCAATCCACTCACTCATAATCTCAACAAGCACAGCGCTCCGCTTACCCGCAGGAATGCTGCTCTCAAAATCCTTTGCGACACCCTCAGGTATCGCATATGTTCGTTTTACAACAGTCGCCATATTGCCCCTCCGTATGTATATTATACCATACAGATTTGCAATACTAATCGTATTGCAACGTGTCAACTATTATAGAACTGGCACTGAGTAATAATCCTCAGTGCCAGTCAAGAAGCATGCCACAAATCCGAGACTAGAACTTCAGTACAATACTCTGCTCCCCGTCCCTCTTGCGGTCTTTCAAACTAATCCGCCATAATAAATTCTCTTCCTGACTGATGCTGGCTTCATCAATCCCGACAAAACTCTCAATTGCCAGTGTTCTATCGCTGACCATGTACAGATTGCCATTGGTAGCACCACCGCAATTGAGGTCAATGTAAAGGCTTTCATCTGTCTTGCGGATGGATTTTACTTCTGATGCTCCCATTGATATATGCAGATCGGAGCCTACCAGCGTTGGGCCGTTTTCAACTGAGGTCAGCCTTAGCAGTACGCATGAGTGAGACGAGAGTTGGCTTGCAACATATAACTTGTCGATTATCCCCAGATACTTGCCATCCCAGAATGACCATGCGTGGAATTTCTCACCCAGTGCTAATATGCCCGGGAAGTCCAGCGAGACATCAGCAGCATCTTCTTCCGGGTTATATAACAACACGCTGGCAAAGTCTTGCCAGGCTCTATGTGCTATGAAACCAAACCGGCGGTGGTTCAGGTCCATTCCCGGATGCAGTGAGACAGCTTTTTCCGGAGCCTGGGGTGTCAGGATCTCCCACATCCTGAAAGCATCTTCATTCTGATATTCAGGATGATGGAATGGATCTGATATGAATATCGCGCCACCCAGTAATCCCACCATACTGTGCCAGATGTGGAGTTCCTCCATTGTAAGTTTATCAATCGGCATAGTGTATGTAACATCCGGGTCGTTGGTGTACCAGATCTGGTTGAAATGGGCAGTAGCGCCTGTGACGCGCAGGGCTTCACGGATGCAGCACGGGTTCGGTGCGTCCCAGATTGGGCAGGAGTCTGGTCCTATCCTAACGGAATCTGCGAAACCAAGTGGTCCTCTGCTTATTCCTATTGTAGATGCCATCAGATAGGAATCTTCTCCGATCTCTTCGCGGAACATTCTGTAGAGATCACGGAAAGCCTGCAGACGGGTCTTTTTGGGGTTGTACCAGCGGGTCTCGGCACTCAAATAGTTGAAATCAATCTTAAAATACCTGAAGCCCTCTTCGTATTTTCTCCTCATAATACGCCGCATGAAAGTCATAGCTCCCGGGTGGGTTGGGTCTATCCAGCTGGATTTGTCCCCCCAGAATATAGATTCGTTTTCAAGGGAACCATCGGCTTTGCGCTGGAACCAGTCCGGATGCACATCGTGAATTGGTCCGGACTCACAGGTATAGTGCGGTCCTCCGACCTGGTTGTGCACCGCCTGCGGAGCCAGCCATATTCCGGGAGTCGCATCTGCCTTTTTTACGGCGTGAATGAAAGGCGCAATACCATCCGGGAAAGTGTCATTATAGTCCCAGTTGCCGGCCTGCCACTGGTATCCATCATCAATTTGAATTTTCTGGAAATGCAGCCGGTCTTCATATTTCAAGCCTGCTTTAGCAAGTCCAAGGACTTCGTCAGCTGTGACTTTATTGTATATCCAATACCAACTGCACCAGCCGTTTGGCTCTTTCAGATGCGTCCGCGAGCCGGCATTTGCAGCTGTCCAGCGAATGATCTTCGGTAAAGCCATATCGTAAGGTCCACAGATGAATGCGACCGTTTCAGAATCCCGGCTCTCACCCGGATCAACCAAAATATCACTCATCTGGCAGATCACTTCCAGACCGCAGGTATCGGCTATCCACCAGTCAAAAGCTACATCAGCCGTAACTCCGACCGCTCCCATTGCAATCCCACGCTGTCCCTGATCGGTATACAGAGTTACATAGTCCGAACAACTCCGCCAGTGACCATCATTGGACTTTTCATCTTCCGGGAATGATTCCGGAAGAGGCCAGCCGACACCCTCCAGAAATGCTTTGGTGCGATCATTTCTGCTCTTGTGGACAAAAGTGAGGTCAGCAGCTTCAGCCGCCTGCTGCGGAGCCATAATCATCCAATCGCTAAAATCACCCTCAATTTTCACCCCATCTTTATCGGTCTTTAGCAAATATACACTGCGAAGCCGAACGGGATTATGGGAATAGTTGTGAAATGCAGCTGTTAGAAACACCCCTGCACAGTCCAGGAGCTTTCCAACTACATAATCAAACCCAAACCCACTCTCATCGGTAAAACAATACCTAGTGCAGCAGGCAGTTCCGGAGGGTGTATTATGTATATACTCAGTCTTCGAGTCTGCCTCCCCAAAATAGATTTCATGAGGAACCTCATCCTCTCCAAGAAGAAAAGTAATCCCAATAGCAGCATCCTTCACAGAGAACAGACCGAAATCAAGAGACAACAAACCGTCAGAAAGAGAATAATCGCATTGTGGAAACATAGTCATCATAAACCTCTAGAGAAGTATTAAAATAAGTGCAACCTATTCACTGGGTTAATTCGACGCAGACACAGATATACCTTCGTGGATAGCATGCTCTAAAACCTGATTTCGCAATATCGGAAGGAACAAGTATAGAGATGTATTTCAGAGATAAGAATCAGGTGTAGGGTTTGCCTCTGGTTATCTTGAAAGAGAATGCATTTTCACATGGCCTCTTTTTGGGAGTCTGGATCAATAATCCCTCCTCTGTCTGTTTCCAGGACAGTGGTTGATCGGAACCCAGCATCATGACAGACTGGACTTCACCAGGATAGATTCTCAATCCTTTCAGACTTCTAATTGTGACTGATTCTCCCGGCCATGCAAGACAGATGGCATAAAGTGCATCGTCTTTTGAGGTGAATCGTATATCTTCCGGCGTGTAATGAATCTTCTGGGTTTCGTTGAAAGATCCAGCCTTTTCAAGTCTGGTGGGACCTTCTCCAGAAATAAACCATGGTGTAGTGCCGTAGATAGCTTCTCCATTAACTTCAAGCCACTTGCCGATCTCGTTCAGGACCATTCTGGCTTCGTCGGGAATAGTTCCATCAGCTTTGGGCCCAACATTCAACAGCAGGTTACCATTCTTACTGACATTATCGATCAGGTAGTTTATAAGAGTTTCAGATGTCTTATATCCTGCATCGCTGACATAACCCCAGGCACAACCATCGTCTACAGTTGAATCCGTCAGCCATTCATAATTGGCCATGTCAGTTTCTCTTCCCAACTCAAAGTCTAGAAGTGCGACGTTAGGCACAAGATGGTTGTCTTTATATGTAACCAGTACCTCCTTGTTCCATTCCGTTTCCTTGTTATAATAATAAGAAAGAAAGTCGAGTTTGTATTGCTCAGCTACACCCATAAGTCCGAAATCAAACCATAACATATCGGGACTATAAGATTCGACGACTTCGGTGAGTTTGTTTCTCCACACATCCAAGAAAGCAAGGCTTGGAAGGTCTTGATTGAAAAACCAGTCTTCGCCGATTTGACCATCAGGATTGTGAGATTCACCGTATAGTCCGGCATAACGGGGATCGGAAGTATCGAATTCCTTGCGCCAATGCGGGTAGAACCACCAGTTTTCCGCGTGGTGCATGGCGACCATATACTTCATATCCTGTCTGCGTATCGCTTTCTCCAGTTCACCAACGATATCACGCTTTGGCCCCATCTTCATGCTGTTCCACTCGCTGTATTTCGTATCCCACATGCTGAAACCATCGTGGTGTTCGCCAACGGGTCCTGCAAACTTCGCTCCCGCCTGCTTGAATATCTCGGCCCATTCATCAGCATCGAACTTCTCCCCTGTAAATTGCGGTATGAAGTCCTTGTATCCGAATTTCTCAGGACCGCCGTAGGACTTCAAATGATGCTCATACTGAGGGGTGCCTTCTCTATACATATTATATGGATACCACGTAGCATTTTCTCCGCATGCGGGCACGCAATATATGCCCCAATGAGTGTATATACCAAACTTGCTATCACGAAACCATTCAGGTGTGCAGTGACGTCGTAATGAATTCCAGGTCGGTTGGTAAAGATTCATTTTTTATAATTCCTTTGGAAATATTTCAACAAGAGAATCCTGCATATAAACTGTAAGGAAACACTAAAAGCACAAAGCATTTGAGCTCAACAGAAGCAATAAGCAGTTACGCTGGCTATTCCTGAAACCTGAAACCTTACTTTCCGTTTCCATAATTCATAACTCAGCATTCAGCCTGTCCCTTCACCCTTTCCTCTGCCTGAACTTATCCAGTGCCACGGCAGCGACTATGATCGCACCGGTTACTATCTCCTGGACCCAGTTCGGGAGGCCCATTTGGGCGCAGGCGAACCTGATTACCGTCATTATCAAGGCTCCGACGATTGAGCCGAATATAGAACCTTCTCCTCCGGACAGGCTGCCTCCTCCGATGACCACCGCTGCGATCACGTCAAGCTCCAAACCCTGGGCTGCTGTTGGGTCTCCTACGGTCAGTCTGGAAAACTGCATCAGTCCGGCTAGGCCAGCAAAGGCACCGGCCAGAGCATAGACACTAATCTTAACGCGGTCAATAGGAACTCCGCATAGGCCAGCCGTCTGTTCATTCGAACCGATTGCAAAAGTATGCTTGCCCAGCTTGGTGTATCGCAGGACAATAGCCATCACAAACGCCAAGATTATCAGTAACCAAACACCCGCAGGTACAATCATCCATTTCTGGTCTGGACTTAACGTTGCCAGCAGGTTGTTGAGCCATGTAATAGGAGCATCCACTTTCTGTTCATTAGCCAGTCCTTTGGCAATACCTCGCACACCCAGCAGCGTTCCCAATGTTACTACAAAAGGAACTACCTTTATCTTGGTTATAACAAGACCATTAAATGCTCCGCACGCTGCTCCGGCTGCAACTCCCATCAACGCAGCAAGCACCGGATTCATCCCCCACTTGCCCAGCGCCAGGGCAATCACAACAGTGCTCAGAGCAATTGTTGACCCGACCGAAAGGTCGATACCACCCAGGATGATTATCATCGTCATCCCCAGAGCAGCAATACCTACTACAGTCGTCTGCCGGGCAATTGTCTCCAGATTGCGTATGCTTGCAAAACCTTCAGGTCCCCAGATAGCGAAGGCAGCATAAATAACTACCAGCCCAAGCAACGGCCCTAATCTGTTGAGCCAATATATAGTCCTGATAAAAATAGCATTCTTTGTATTCAATCTTTATGATCCTCCAGCACCGGAAGCTTCGAGCATTAGGTCGTGTTCAGTCAACTCCGAAACAGGTCTAGCAGGCCCCAAATGGCCTTTACACATGACTGCCACCCGATCACATATCCCCAAAAGCTCTGACATATAACTGCTGACAACCAATACCGCCCGGGGTTTTTCGTTAGTTGGCGAGACCAATTGGTCGATAATCTCATATATCAATGCTTTGCTTGCAACATCAATACCCCTGGTCGGTTCATCCAGCAGCAGCACATCGACATTGTGATAGAGCAGCCTTGCAAGTGCGACCTTCTGCTGGTTACCTCCCGAAAGCTCCATGACTCTCTGATATGGAGTCCTGCAGCGTATATCCAGTTCCTTGACCCAGATACCGGCCTTCTTTGCCTGTATTTTTGGACTGATAAGTCCTACTGGTCCCAAGCCACTCAGATCGGAGAGTGTAATGTTGTCTGAAATGCTCATTGTAAGAGCAAGACCTTCATCCTTCCGGTCTTCACTCAGCATACCTACACCATGTGCCCATCTGGATGCCGGACTGCCCTGCCCTACATATGCTCCAATTCTAATCTTGCCTGATTTGACAACATCCAGCCCAAATATACTACGAATGAGCTCTGTTCGCCCGGCTCCGACCAAGCCTGCAATCCCAAAAACCTCACCACTTCTCAGGTCAAGACTTGCCGATATCGGTTTTACTTTGCCACTCAGGTTTTCCACATGTAATATTGTCTCACCAGGCGTTCTTTGAGTTTTGGGATACAACTGGTCAACCTGCCTGCCGATCATCTGAGTCACCAGGTCATCTGCAGTTGTTCCTGGTATAAGACCTTCACCAACCACTTGACCATCTCTCAGCACAGTATAAGTGTCCGCTATCTGCAAAACTTCCTCTAGAAAATGGGATATATAGACTATGGCATAATCCTGGGATCTCAAGGTACGGATCAATTCAAAGAGTTTGTCGACATCCTCACGGGAAAGACTACTGGTAGGTTCATCCAGCACCAGGACTTTGCAACCAAATGCCAGAGCCCTTGCTATCTCAACAACCTGCTGGTCTGCAACAGAAAGATTTCTAACTTTGGTATCCGGATTGATCTCCGGGTGTCCCATCTGCTTCAGAGCATCAGATGCAGACTGTTTAGCTTTCTTTCCATTTATCAATCCGAACCTGGTTGGCTCTACTCCCAGCGCGATGTTTTCGGTGACTGTAAGGTGAGGTGCCATGGAAAGTTCCTGGTAGATCATCGCAACCCCGGACTGCCGGGCGTGGTGTGTATTGCGTGGTGTAAAAGGCAGTCCGGCCAGGGATATATCACCGGAGTCAGGATTGATAGCGCCGGAAAGCACTTTCATAAGTGTACTCTTCCCTGCCCCATTCTCCCCAACCAAAGCCCGGACTTCTCCAGCCCGAACAGATATACTGACCCCATCCAAAGCCTTGGTAGCTCCAAAAGCCTTAGAAACAGCCCGCATTTCGAGTAATGGTTTGTCAGTCATGTTATGTTGCACCGTTTTTTGGAAGTCAGAAGACAGTAGTCAGAAGTCAGAATAACTGTATTCGATCACTCTGTATTTGGCCTCAGGCAATGTCTATCCTCGGATATCTAACCGCACTATCGTACAGCCTCAGCATCCTGTCTTCTGTCTTCTGTCTTCTGTCTTCTGTCTTCTGTCTTCTGTCTTCTGTCTTCTGTCTTCTGTCTTCTGTCTTCTGTCTTCTGACAATTATGTCACATTCCTGCCGGTTACTAAAACTAAGCTCTTGATAACTCGAACGATGTCGCGTGGATCCATTCATCTACCGGCGGTGGATACGGCCAGTGGTTACCATAATGATAGATCGATATAATTCTACCGTCCGGGAGTTCCTTCAGTATAGGATAGTGGTTTGGACTGGAATACTGCGGATCAGTAATGCATCCGGTTTGGCTCCAGGTCTGGCCATCATCAATACTGAAGTTATACTGCTGACCGGAGCCGGTGCATATTAAAATATTGTCACTTGTTCGCAGCAGTGCCGGAAACCCACGGAATCCCATATTGGTCATCTGATGCTCACCTGGCTGCCAGCCTGTCGGAGTCTTCTTTACAACCAGTTGCCCACAGTTCATATAAAGACCATCATCTGCCGGGCGGGTGAGATTCGCATGCCGGAGGACAACAAGAATATCCCCGTTTTCCAGTTCAACCGCTTCAGGTTCATCCTGCGACATTGTCTCGATTCCATTGATCAGAAGAAGAGGCTCAGACCAGGTCTTGCCCCCATCGTATGAAAAGAACATAAATGCATCAGTCTGCGGATTCGAATAGTCCATGTCAAAACAACCGTATGCAGGAAGCACAATCGTCCCATCACGAAGTTGCTTGGGATGACACCAGAATGACTGAATCTTCTTAGAGTCATTCAACACAACCGGCTCAGACCATGTCTCCCCTTCATCATCCGAACGCCAGACCATAGTCCGACCAACATTATCATAGTCATTCTTATCATAATCCCAACCGCCCCAAACGCCACCAACACCCAGCAGCGTTCCGTCCTGCAAGAGCAGATAATCATCCGGCTGCGCAAAATAATGATCTGAACAATCAATCGTCTTTAATGATTCCCATGTTCGACCATTGTCTTTCGACTCACACCATCGGTAAATTCTTTGAAGTCCAGCTTCATTCAACTTTTCAGGAGAGGCATATTCGTGGCTGTATGAAGGCTCCATGTCACTTGATCCGCCGGTGATCTCGGTAAACCCAGCTCGAAGATCACCATTCCTGGTAAACCAGGTCCGGACCCAGGATGCCCAGAAAGGAGCTGCTGCATTGCGGTAGACCTGACGATGTTCAATATGGCTGATCTGCACTGGAAGAGTCACCTCACCAATACCATCAACAGCTGTCAGTTTATTACCGTAATTCCAATCATGACGATCTTCTGCCATCCGAATCTCCTTCTACCATCAACATTACCCAGATTATACTACTAACAGGGGGATTGGTAGAAGGTATGGTGTAATTGAACGCCAGTATCCAGTAGTTTATTCTTGACAGAGCTACTATTAGTATGTACACTCTAGTCCAACAGATTGTGTGCCTGTGTATACTTTAGTCAACATCTAGTGTGTGCTTATTTGACCATACCAGGCGCAGGAATTCCAGTGTGAAAGGGCAGAACACCATGAATAACCTGACGTGTATATTAGCAATCACCATCGTGTGTATATGGATTACCGGACTGTCTGCTTCGGCTGCAGATAATCCAGTTGAATCCAAAGTACTGCCATTGTGGTGTGAGCCTGTAGACGGGAATGTAGTTTGGAATAACAATCGTCCCATATTCAACTCCATACAGAACAGCCCGGTAACTCTCTCACTGCTGTTTCACGATTATGAAAAGATCACACTAGTTGACCCTAAGCTGGTAATGGAACTGCCGGAAGGACTGAATATACTCGAAGCCGTAGGACAGAGATATGTTGGGGGAGTCTTCGCCAATTCGACTCTGCCGACGGATGTTACGCATGTGCAGAGAAACGGAAAATCGTACACCAGGTATACTTTTAGTGGATTTGCAGAACTCTGTGCAAAATCATCCCCTGGAAGCAATTATTTCCAACCTGGAATGATTGTGTGTTTTGATCCCGTAACATATGATCCCAGGAAAGAATATAACGTTTACTACCAAGTAGAAAACGGTGACTACAAGAGTCCGGAAAAGCAGATTATTGTAAAGATCCTGCCTCCTATGAAGAAAACAAAGCTCCCCAAAATATGGGAAGGGTCTCTTTTTGTCTCTGGTGAGGATATAAATTTCCTGAAACTGGAAACAGCCAAAAAAGTCGCCTTCAAGTTCGAACTGAGCAAACTCGATGATGGCCGCAGTGCAGCATCAAGGGAAAATCCGGAAACTGCGCATGCTGCAGCTATTGACGATATGCTGCGCTCCAGAGGCTGGAGGATGAACCAGGCACTATTTGCCACACCGGAGCATTTCGGATATTCGATACCAAATGCAGGGACTACTCCATTCATTAAGCCTGATGGATCTGCAGCCACAGACCAGGTATGCCCGAACAGTATAATTAACAATCAAGTCATTATAGATGCCTACATTGAAAAGAACCTTCGCCCACTGCCAATCAAAGATGGAGAAGATCTTTGGATTGATATTGAACCATTCAAGTCTCCGGAGGATGCATGTTTCTGTAAAAACTGTATCGCAGGATTCTCTGCACACTCAGGAATTGAACTCTCTAAGCTGGCGGATCCACAGGTTATACTTAAAACATATCGTATCCCGTGGGTAAGGTACCAAGCGCACCTTCAGGGAGAATGCATCGGCATAGTTGCTAAAGCTGGGCACAAAGCGTTTCCCAAATCCAAAGTTGGAATATACGACTATATAAACCCGTTTGAAAGCCCGGAGGCAGCAGACCAGTTCGCTACCTGGTGCACATTGAGTCCTGTAGAGTTCGACAAATATGTCGATATGCACGGTTTCTCACTCTACAGTGATCATGGTGTGAGAATGCTGAAACTGCTGGACAATGCCCGAAAAGCTCTGAAAGCAGAGATATTCTTCTATCCCTCCATCGCACGGGCAGTAGGCATAGAGTCGACATATACCCCCCTCAAGGATGTAAAGACTCCGAATGGCACTCGTGTAGAAATGATTGCTTGTGCTGCTACGAGTGCAAAGGGAATGGTAATTTATCCCGGCAGGTATATTGATGGGATGTTCTTCAAGACAATCGGCCGTGCGGTTAGTGAAATAGCCATATTGGAGGACTACTATTATAAAGGCACAAGATGCGATGACAGCGTGGATGTGCAGGTTGATAATATGCCTAATTGGAAAGATAGCATAGCCAGTCGTGCCCATCAGCTTGGAAACAAAACCCTGGTAACCATTGTTAACTTTAGCGCAGACAAAACAGCGTATGCAAAACTGTCTTATAAACAAAAGATTGCGCTTACTGCTGTTGACCCTATATCTGGAAAAGTTCTGACTAAAGGCACTCAGGTAAAGTGGACCCCATCAGACTTTACTAAAAACTTTGTATGTAAGGTTCCTGCTGAAGGTGTTGGTTGGGTGTTGTTACGTCCATATAGCAAGTCTGATGAGTCACTACCGAAAACAGATATTCAACCTCTGATTACAGCATCTTCAAAATCCGCTTCAACTTATGTGTCTGTGAGAAAAGAAATCGCGAAAAGGACTGGTTCGATACAAGCATCTTTGAAAGACAAGGAACTCAATCCAGCCAAACTGCACGATTTATCTATTTCTAAAGATGGAACTGAGTTTGTAATCGAATCACCAGTTCAGAAAATATGGGTATCAACAAAAAAAGGAGGGCAGATAGTTAAGTGGCTTATCAAAAAGGATAATACGCTTGTCTGTCCGAATGCCAGTTATAGTCAGAATGGGGACCTTGCAGAGAATATGTGTGCCGACTGGTTCTACAACCCACAATCGCTCAAGGACAAAAACGGAACTGGTGAATATCACTTAATATCTGCCGGCATTCAAGACAGCGGTGAGGCCATTCTCACACTGGGTATGTTGAGAGATGATACTAAAGTCTATATTGAAAAATCATATTCAATAGGTTCAACAGAATCAGTGGAGGTTAAAATATCAGTCCAGAATCTAACTGAAGAGAACCTGAACCTCAGTTACTGGTCGCACAATTGTCCAAAGATGTCGATAGACACTGACTTTGGGAAGCAGATGGTGTTTATTGTGCCAACTGCAGAAGGTCTAAAGACTTATGATAACATTGCAGAACATGCTGTTTTTCCTGCCAGGGATGTATCAGCTGATAAAACAGGATTCCCAACGGATTCCATTAAGTCCTCTGCCACAGAGGGATATATAATCGCATATCTGCCCGCAAGCAAAAAGGCATTGAGGGCAGATATAGATATAAATAAGCTGCTCCAATTCTACGTTTGTGTAGATAAGAACGGGAAATATTCAACGGTGGAATGGATGTATAAAGGTACGGACATCAAACCACTTGCCCAGTGGAACACGACTATGAAATGGACATATCTACCAGAATATGAATAATAGGAACAGGCAACAAACAAGATGCTGAAGAAAGTGATTTCAGGGATCACAATACTCATTTTTTTGGGATGTATTCAGGTTTCCAATTCGGCCACTGGAATCAAGACAGCTCCCAGTAATGGGCTGAAATACTTTGGATTTGCTGCTATAGATTGCGGATGGCACGATCCAAACGACAATACTGGTAAAACAAACTACCTTGATGAAACATCCAGTTTTACCAACATCGGACAAATGGGTGTCCTTTCCCTTGACGATTTACTTGCTGAACGTATGGCAGCTTTTAAGAAGTCGAAAGTAAAGGCCCTGTTCCATATCGAGCCCCTTTTGTTCGACCGTGTCAAAGCAAACACCCCAAGTAAAACGAAACTTTCTTTACGTCCTGACGCCGAAAAACTATTTGCATATTATGTAAAACGCAATAAAGCCGTTCTCAATCCGAACTATGTGGCAGCTCTATACATTGTAGATGAGCCTGTTTGGAATGGTCTTTCACTGGCAGAGTTCACCAGCGCATTACGGATAGTAAAGAAATACCTGCCCAAAATCCCAACAGTGGCTATAGAAGCCTGGCCAGTAGTATCTAAAATCATGGTGCCTAAAGAACTGGACTGGGTTGGGTTCGATAGATACGATTCGGTCGATCCTGAACACGACCCGAAGTGGCTTGCTGACTTAAAAACCGTAAGTGACGCACGCACTCGTTCTGACCAGAAGATCGTTATAATCGCAAGTACACAGTGGTTACCATATTACAAGACGGATGCAAATATCAATCCGGAAGACATGGGTAAGATTGCAGAGAGCTATTACCGAATCGCGTCCAAAACACCGGATGTAATAGCGCTGGTAGGGTACATATGGCCGGGAGGCCTAGACAACCCATCGCATCTCGGAGCACGTAACCTGCCACCCAAAGTGCAGCAGACGATTCGGATAATCGGTAAGCGGATTACAGGAAAACATTGATGCTCCCCGATCCATGCACCGTCTCACAATAGGCAATCAGGTTATCCAGCGGCACCTCAGGCCTGATCTGTCCAGCCCCACATTGCATCAGATGACCGCCGCCCGATGATGCATCTCGAATGCAATTCTGCACTGCAGTTACAACGTCATCCTGGGTGCCCATTGCCAGGACATTATTGTCTACATTTCCCACCAGGACCAGCTTATCCCCGTATTGCTCCTTTATACGTCCGATATCCATATTTCCGCAGGGTTCCACTGGGTCGATACCATCTATACCGGCTTCAACTATGTCGTCCAGAATGGAAGTTATATCACCGTCTGAGTGCAGGATGCATTTTATACCAGCATCATGCAGAGGCTGCATGATTAGCTTTATCCTGGGGAAGAATTCCTGGCGTATGATATCAGGATTGATAAGTAATCCGTGCTTACAAGCCAGATCCTCACACATCTGGACACACGGTCCTATCTTATGTTTTGCATAGACTTCAGCCCTGGCAATAGCCAGTTCAACGCCCCTGTCCCAGAATCTTCGCAATGCATCCGGGTTGGTATTCCAGGCTTCTTGAAAAACAACAAGGGTATCTTCATCGTAAGCCGGAATGAATCCAAATCCCAGTCCCTGGCTGACCCATACAGTGTGTGGAGCAAAGAGTTCTACTTCCTGCTGACAAGACTCGAAAAAACCAATCTGTTCCCGTGTAATGTCTATTGGAGCCCTAGCCTGTTCTTCCAGATCATTCAAACTTCGCCACAGAGGCTGCGTTGACCAGTATGTATCTCCGGCAATGACTCGTCCATCATCCACAGTGACGCCACCGCTCTCCGGTGGATACATTGCCATATAGGTCATGTCGATTCCAAGTTCCCGGTACGCTATACATGCTTGAGCCTCCCATTTTTCTTCTCCGGGAGCAAAGAAGTCATACGCTTCCTTGTGTTCAAGTGCCTCCCAGATAGGAGTGCGGTCCGGCTGAACATGGTTAAGCGCACAAACGCATCGTTCAAGTGGTGTCATCATATCAGCATACCTACAATTCGAAAGCCAGGAGAAAGAATCATTGATCACATCATTCAAACGACCATTACTCCTGCAATAAAAATACTGCGACCGCAGGGATTATCATACTACCCTACAGTCGCAGTATTCTGACTTCTGACTCCTGACTTCTTCCCTTCTCTACTTAAGCCATTTGTCCAGATCCGGCTGCAGGAGTTCTTTTATCTCTGGCTGATTCATGTTTTCTTTGGTCACCAGAGTTGCACCGGTATCTATTCTGGTTTCGACTTTTTCGCCCTTTATCTTCGCGACGATGGTTTTCACTGCAGTATAGCCCATATTCACTGGATTCTGCAGCACGAGGCCATTGATGTCGCCTTTAGTCAGGCCATCAACAAGCTGCTTGGAACCATCGAACCCAACAAACTTAACTTTACCTGCCAGTCCACCGTCCTGCAAGGCTCTGAGCATGCCAAATGTTGTTGATTCATTCGGGCAGAAGAACCCATCGACTTTCTTGAACCTTGCCAGCAGGTTTTCACCGGCTTTACATGCAGACTCAGGAGTAACTCCACCGTATTGGTTAGAGCTGATAACCTTAATGCCCGGGAACTTGGCTATAGCATCCATGAAACCCTTTTCTCTATCATTGGTGCTGGCTGAACCTTCAGCGTAGCGCAGCATAATTACACTGCCCTTGCCATTAAGGATCTTACCAAGGCATTCCCCTGCAATCTGTCCGCCTTTGAGGTTGTCAGTAGCAACAAATGAAGAGAAATCGTTTCCTTTTAATGAGGAGTCGAAAATGACTACGGGTATTTTATTCTTCACAGCATTAGCTACCGGAGTTCGTAAAGCAGCATCATCGAGTGGAGCCAGACAAATCCCGTCCACTCCTTTGGTAAGGAAGTCTTCCATGACAGCAATTTGAGCATCTCTGTCGTCTTCTTTGACTGGTCCCTTCCAAATGATATCTACATTGAGTTCCTGGGATGCTTTAACTGCACCCGCATGGACTGACTTCCAGAACTCGTGCATCGTTCCCTTCGGAATCACAGCGATAGTCAGTTTCTTCTCGCTGGCTTTGGGAGCAGTGGGTGTCTGTGTGGTTGGTTCTTCTTTTTTACCACATCCAGCAATAACTAAAACAGCCAAAAAAACTAAAGCAAATCTAGCCGCAATCTTCATCATTCTCCTCCAATTTACCGATTCTACAGTAATAAGGAGTAGTTAGACGAACAACCATCGGTGTCCTTCTAAAAATGCAGTATAGAACTCTCTCCCGGACCTGTCGAACCCCAGTTCGCTATATCCGAAAGAATATGCCGAACTGGGGTTCAACATGCCCAGGAATCAACACTGCTGAAGGACTCTGCCAAGCCTCTGTCGAATGACCACTGATAGACCATTTCTGAATACGATCCCTGTTCTCCAATGAGGTAACATCATGTCAGTATATATGCGATTTCTCTACACTGTTTTGACAGTGCTTATACTTGGCCCCACCCTTGCTCAGACTGCGCCATTGACTGTACGAGTAGATGCTTCAAAAGGAGCTCCGAGGTTGGTAGTCAATGGCAAACCTGTTCGCGCGCGCGTGTTCTATGGGCAACCCGCCGCCGGTACATTACCTCTCCCTGCTACAGGGCAGTTAGTATCGTATGAGTTCACCCCGGAGATGTCCGTAACTGATGCTGCTACAGTTCACTTCCGATTAGGACAGACTCCCGGTGATGTATACATGGATAATATTCAAATAACCGACCTGACCACCGGCAAAGATATTATGCCGACTTGTCAGTTTGAAAGTGGAAAAGAAGATTTTACAAGAGACTGGTCAAACTGGCCTCCTCCTGCTCAAAATACAGTCGGAACAATAACAGTAGAACCTGGAGTCGGACAAGATGGATCAGGTGGACTGCATATACGCCTGATAGCTCCCCCAAATGGAATCTGGCCGGACTTCCACTTCTATCACAATGCCAACCTGACACTTGATAAGGAACACCGTTATCGCGTCTCTTTCTGGGCCAAGGCCACGCCGGAGCGCTATCTCACAACATCATTCTATAAACCGGGAACTACTTATACATATCTCGGAGGGCCTCCCGGCCATTATGAGTCGCAAGTCAGACTGGCAGCGGCTGCCGGCGTTGATTTCGTAAGTACATCACCTCCGATGCCATGGCCTGCCCCCGGAGAACCTGAGGACTGGAGCGGTGTTGACTCAATTGTTGAGACCACTATCAAATCCAATCCACATGCCCTGATGATCCCGCGTATTGGAATATATGCACCACAGTGGTGGCTGGACGCGCATCCGGATGAGCTTATGCGCTGGGAGGATGGAAAGCATGGGGCCGGATGGGCTTCACCGGCTTCAATCGTATTTCAGAAAGATGCGTCTGAGCGGCTTGCATTAATGATCCAGCACCTGGAATCCAAATACGGGGAACATATGGCAGGATATCACCCGGTCGGGCAGAACACGGGGGAATGGTTCTACATGGATTCGTGGGACCGTGCGCTCAATGGTTACTCACCATGTGATGTGGCTGCGTTCCGAAAGTGGCTGCAAAGTCACTATCCAAGCGTCGATGAACTCCGGAAAGCCTGGAATGACAATACTATTGATTTTGATAATGCCAGTGTACCCACTGTTAAAGCCCGACATTCGGCTCCGGATGGTATCTTCCGCAATCCTGTTACCGAGCGCCCGATTATTGACTTCGTTGCATTCCAGCAGGATTCAATGTCTGACAGTGTATGCGGCTATGCGAAGGTGGTCCGCAATGCAACACAGGGCAAGAAACTGGTCCTGTTCTTCTATGGTTATGTCTTCGAGTTCTCACCCGTCTCCACCGGTCCCGGTTCTGCAGGTCACTACGAACTTCGCAAATTGCTCAATTGCCCGGACATAGATGTTCTCTGCTCACCAATCTCTTACTTTGACCGTGGTCTGGGTCAGAGTGCACCATCTATGACCGCAGCTGAAAGCGTAGCGCTTGCAAAGAAGATGTGGCTCAATGAGGACGACACCCGCACCCACCTTACCAAAGAAAGTCTCTTCCCTGGTTCCGAGCATATACTAACTTCACTTGCACAGACTAACAGTGAACTCATCCGCAACACAGCACAGGAGTCACTTCGTAACTTTGCCACATGGTGGATGGACCTTGGTGCTACTGGTTGGTTCGATGATCCGGGCATGTGGGCTGAGATGAAACGCCTGAGCAACCTGGATGTCCCGATGCTCAAAAAACCGACTCCTTTCCGTCCGGAAGTCGCTATGGTTCTGGACGAGAGGAGTATGATGCGTATGGCAGACGGCAGCAACCTGGTTGGTAGTCCTGGAATATATGAAGCCCGCCGGGCATTTGCCCGAATGGGTGCTCCATATGGTCAGTATCTACTGGATGATGTAGCTGCAGGTAGAGTGCATGCGAAGCTGTATGTCTTCGTCAATGCCTGGTGCCTTGATGCCAAGACCCGTGCAGCCTTGCTTAAAGCAACCAAAGGCAGCGTCTGCATCTGGTGCTATGCTCCCGGATACTTCGACAACTACCGCAAATCTCCCGAAGCCATGCAGCAACTTACTGGATTCGCACTAACACCTGTATCTCCAGCGCAAGCACTAGCCACACCGACCCGCAAGACTATGAAAATCGGGGATCCATTCGGCGTCAATCAGCCGGTCAATCCGTTGTTCGCTGCTTCCGATGCAAAACCCAATGAGATTCTGGCTACGTACCCGGACGGCTCTACAGCAATTGCCATGCGTAGCCGCAAGTCCGGCATTTCCATATTTTCCGGCGCTCCTGGACTAACATCCAATTTCCTCAGGTTCGCATCAAGAAAGGCCGGAGTTCATTTGTATTCTGATGTTGATTGCAATATATGGGCAAATGGTCCATTCATGTCGCTGCATGCCTCCCAGGACGGTCCTGTGCGCATAAACACCGGCCATAAATCCGTGGTAACCGATGTCCTGACCGGCAAACCCGTAGCCAAAGGCCCAATCTTCACCCTGAATCTAAAGCGCGCCGATACACGCGTGTTGAAAATTGGAGAACGATAGATTATGGAAAATACTCAGGATGAACTGCAGCATGCGGAAACACTTGAAGCTATTAAACAAGGACTGGAACAAGCAGAACGAGGAGAATCAAGGCCTGCCCGTGAAGTATTTGCAGAAATGAAAGCCAAATACAATATTTCACGGTAATCACTACAGATAATACAACCATAGGGGAACATATCACGTGCTCCCCTACGGTTGCAATAATAATGTTCTCGACCCTAACTTCCAAGGAGGAACCGGACATTGTCAGTTATATCACTAAATGGTGAGTGGAAAATAAAAGGTATTGATCCTGAGGGTAAGAAAAATGTTGAACTGGCTGGGGTAGTTCCCGGGCAGGTGCATACAGACCTGGTAAAAGCAGGCATAATCCCCGACCCGTTCTGGCGGGACCAGGCAGAGCAGTGCCAGTGGGTAGAAAACTGGGACTGGCACTACAGCCGAAGCTTCGTTGTCCCCGAGGACTTCGATATAACCTGGGTTGAAATAAACTTTGAAGGCCTGGATACATTCGCGACAATCATCCTGAACGGTGAAGATATTGCCCAGACAGCGAACATGCTTGTTCCCCAGATTCTGGATGTAAGCAATAAGCTCAAGCATGGCTTGAACCATCTGGAAGTCCGCTTTGCAGGCCTCAGTAAATCATTGGAAGGCAAACCTTGGCAAAACTTCTCTGCTGCATTCACTGCCGATAGAGTCTACGCTCGCAAAATGCAGTGCACCTTCGGCTGGGACTGGGTCCATCGCCTGGTCAGTGCAGGTATCTGGCAACCGGTTTCAATAGTCTCATACAAGGACGCCCACCTGACAAGCACTTTCGTCCATACACTCAGTATTTCAGATAACAAAGCTCAAATCGCCGTCGAAGTTTCTGCCGAGAGTAAATCAACAGTTGATCTATCAGCCAATGTCTCAATAACAGCTCCTGATGGCTCAAATGTCTGGAATGGTCAGGTTAGAATAACCGGTGGTATAGGTAAAGCAAACATAGATATAGATAACCCGCAGCTTTGGTGGCCGAATGGTTATGGAGATCATCCGCTGTACACCTGTAATGTATCCCTCAAAAATGGATCTGAAGTCCTCGATTCCGACAGCGTGGAGTTCGGAATCCGTACGATTGCAATAGAAGAGATAGACGACGAAGTTGGCACAAGTCTGACAATATGCATAAACGGTAAGCGTATATTCGCAAAGGGAGGCAACTGGGTACCGGCCGATGCTTTCCCGGCAACTATTACTCCCGAACGTTATGATCGCTTGATCAGTCTTGCTAAAGAAGCTAATGTTAACCTCCTTAGATGTTGGGGAGGCGGATTGTATGAGCCTAAGGCATTTTGGGGTGCGTGCAATAAGTATGGGGTTATGATCAGCCAGGACTTCCTGCTGGCTTGTGCAGAATATCCCGAGAATGATCCTGTATTCATGACTCAACTCAAAGAAGAATATGCAAAAGCTATTGTGATGCTGAGGAATCACCCAAGTTTGATAATGTGGTATGGTGACAACGAACTCGGTCTAAATTCTACTCCGGATGTAGAATATCCCGGCAAGAAGATCGCCCGTGAGATCAGCGGCCCACTTTGTGCAAAACTTGATCCATCCCGTCCCTTCCGTGCAACCAGTCCGTTCGGAGGAACTCCCAATAATTGCTTAACCTCCGGTGACTGCCATACATCTGCGTGGTATGACCCAAGCCTGTTTGAATCGGATATGAGCGATTACAGGGAGAGGATCAACAATACAGTCGGTCGCTTTATGAGTGAACACGCTGTTCCAGGTGCTCCTCCTATGAGATCCCTGCGTAAATTCATGACTGATGATGATATCCGCGATGGAGATGGTGGACAAATCTGGGAATATCACACCAACGACAATCCATATAATGGTGTAGAAATCACCCACTACAAGATGCTCGAAATGACGGCCGGTTGTCTATTCGGAACACCAAAAGATAATGACACCAGAATCGCCCAGATGGGTTACGCTCATTACGAGTGGATCAAGCTGGCAGTAGAAGCCGCACGCCGCAAGAAACCCTATTGCAGAGGTATTCAGTTCTGGATGTACAACGACTGCTGGCCAGCAAGTGGTTGGAGCGTCGTTGATTATTATGGTTATCCAAAAGCCGGTTACTATGCAATGAAGAGAGTATTCAAACCTCTAATCGTATCTGTAGATTCCCGGGACGGATACTACAATGTATGGATATGCAATGACTTGCAGAATCCTGTGTCCGGAGAACTCGATATAACCGTGCAGTCCTGGTCAGGAGAAGCAAAACTGGTCAGGCACATCCAGTTCACCGTGCCGGAGGATACTTCGCAGACCGTAATCAAGTTACCAGCAGATGAACTTGCTGGACTCCTGAACGAACAGAGCGTTCTGGTCTGCGATCTCACCAGCTACTACGGTACCGACCGCGCGCTTTATTATGATCACATGCCATACAAAATGCAATTGCCCAAAGCAAATCTGACTGTAACACGAGCAGACAGCGGAGATGGCGGGATACTGATGATTTCAAGTGACAGTTATGCCAGAGTTGTCACCCTGGATGCAGACGCAGACTTCAGTGACAACTATTTCGACCTGCTGCCTGGAGAAAGCCGCGCAATCGCCTGGACAAATCCAGCGAAAGACTTTGACGGCAAGATAGATATCTCTTGCTGGAACTGCTAGTAGTAGGTGATTAAAATGCAGACTAATATCGAATCTACATCAGTGATATCTCTTGATGGTCAGTGGCTGCTGGCTCACGATAGTAGTAATATCGGAAAGCAACAGGAATGGTGGACAACTCCCAGGCCTGATGCAAAATCAGCACAAGTGCCATGGATTGCTCAGGATCCATTCCCCGGCATTCATGGCGTATTCTGGTACTGGCGGGAGTTTACGGCTCCTGCCAATCCACATGTCGATGGGCGATACCTTCTGCGTTTCCATGCAGTAGACTATCTGGCGGAAGTCTGGGTAAACGGCATCCATATCGGTGGGCACGAAGGCAGCGAAACTCCATTTATCCTGGATGCCACTGCGGCAATCAAACCAAATGATATGAACCAGATCGCAGTCCGTGTATTAAATCCTAACAACGACCGGATTGATGAGATCACACTCGCTGAGACTCCTCACCGGAACAAAGTAACTCCTTTCGGCAGCGGATGCAGCTACAATGTTGGCGGTATTTTGGAATCCGTCGAGCTACTCATCGCTCCGGCAGTAAGAATTGAAGACTTACATGTGGTTCCCGATGTGAAAACCGGCAATATCAAGATCATAACAACTATCTTCAATGCCGGATCTGAAAACATAGATGGCGAAATACAGTTTACCGTAGCTCCAGCCATCACAGGAGAGACTATCGCTGCAACGGTTATCCAGCAGAAAATATCGGTTGGTCAATCTGTAATCGAGACACAGGTTACCGTCGATAAACCCCGCCTCTGGGATCTGGAACATCCATATCTATACCGGGTCACTGCTGGAGTAAAATCATCGAACACCCAGAGCAGTCAGTCCATAGATGAACATTCCATACGCTGTGGATTCAGAGATTTTCGGGTTGAGAAAGGCTTTTTCAGGCTGAATGGTAAAAGAGTGTTCCTCCGCAGCACACACACCGGCAACCATTCTCCCGGAGGACAGGTTATCTCACCGAAAAGCAAAGACGTACTCATTCATGACCTGATCATCGCAAAGAATCTTGGTTTCAATACCGTCAGGTTCATTTCAGGTGTACCACATCCTTACCAACTGGACTTCTGCGATGAAATCGGACTGATGGTCTATGAAGAGTCCTACGCAGGCTGGTGTCTGGCAGATTCTCCCGACATGTCTCGAAGATTTGATTTCTCAACTAGGGAGATGATAATCCGCGACCGCAACCACCCAAGCGTAACCATTTGGGGATTATTGAATGAGACAGTTGATTCTCCGACCTATGTAAAGGCCAAAGAAAGCCTGCCTTTGGTCCGTGAGTTGGACAATACCCGGCTGGTTCTGCTCAGCAGTGGAAGATGGGACTGCGATCCAATTGTCGGTTCAGTCTCAAATCCGGGCAGCAATGTGTGGGAGCATGTCTGGGGAATTGAATCTCCGGATGCTACGAAGCAGGTGATGACAAACATCGGTGGTTATACCAGTAATGCCGGAGATGCTCACGTCTACCCGGGTGTACCACAGACCCAGGAGATCAACAGCTTCATCAGAAACCTAGGAAAAGACGCCAAGCCTGTCTTTCTGTCCGAATATGGTATAGGCAGCCAGATAAACGCCATCCGGGAACTCCGAAAATATGAGGAAGCTGGACTGAACCTGGAAGCAGACGATGCCGCATACCTACGCAATATGTCAGATAAATTCATTGCTGACTGGAACCGCCTGGGATTCGAAAACACATATCCAGTTCCGGAAGATATGCTCCTGGACAGTCAACGCCTGATGGCACGCTGGAGGACACTCGGGTTCAATCTAATCCGTTCAAATCCTCAGATATGCGGTTTCAACCTTACAGGCATGCTCGATCATGCAATCACTGGAGAAGGCCTGTGGACGTTCTGGCGGGAGTTCAAACCAGGGATTGCTGATTCCGTATCAGACGGTTGGGCACCGCTTAGGTGGTGTGTATTTGTAAATCCAACTCACGGATACTCCGGAGAAGAATTCGAGATTGAAGCAGTTCTGGCAAATGAGGATGTACTCAAACCGGGAGATTACCCAGTATGCTTCAAAATAACAGGTCCGACCGGCACTGTCTGGGAATGCAAGTCTATACTCAACATTCCGGAACCACCTGCCGGTGACGAAACCCCGTTGGCATCGTCAGCTCTCAAAGAGTGTATTAAGTTGGATGTCCCTGCAGGAGTATACGAGTTCACGGCTTATATGGAACACGGGGGAGCACCAACAGGTGGCCGCTTGAAGTTCCACATATCTGACCGTAAAGCTCTACCAAAAGTAGACTGCCCGATAACCCTCTGGGGTGTTGATAAGTATATTGAAGACTGGTTGGCTTCGCAGGGAATCAGCTGTAATCAATTCACAGAGTCATCTGCAAATAGCTGTGAAGTCATATTAGTTGGAGATAGTGCGGAGCTCCGGGGTAACCTTGATGGATGGATAAACCTTGTATCACGAATAGCGCAGGGTTCGGTAGTAATATTCTCCTCGCCTGATGCGTTCATGCGAACAAGAGGCTTCACTGATGAATCAGCAGAACAGATTGATCTACTCGGTTGGTTGCCACTCGCAAATAAGGGTGAGTTACGCACATTTGGCGACTGGTTGTATCATAAAGAAAGTGTAGCAAAGCTGCATCCGGTATTCAACGAAATGCAATGCAAGGGGATAATGGACTGGGACTACTATGAGCAAGTCAGCAGCAACAAGTTCTACACAGGGCAGGACACGCCGGATGATGTCGCTGCAGCAGCTTTTGCACTCGGACACTCAGGAGCTCCCGGAGGCTATGACTGCGGGGTTATGCTCTGTTCATATCCATTCAAGGCTGGCCGATTCATATTGAATACATTTTCAGTGCTGGAGCATGTTGGAAAACATCCAGCAGCAGAGAAACTTCTACTAAACATGATCAACTATGCAAATGGTCTACGATCTGAACAACAATCAGCTCTACCGGAAGATTTTGATGAATTGCTGGATAGTATCGGATACAAATAAAGGACGATAAATTTGCTCCTGAGATTGTTGAAAACAAAACTGGTCAAATGGCTTTTGATAATAGTCCTGGTGTTAATAATCGGTATACCAATTGGCGCCAGGATTTGGATCACATGCAGAGTACAGGACAGGATCTACTCAGATCTGAATCAGGTTCCAAAATGCCATATGGCTATTGTGTTGGGAAACCAGGCTCTGCCAGGTGAAATCCCTTCGCCAAAGCTGGCCAGTCGTTGTGATAAAGCAATCGAGCTCTACAAGGCTGGAAAAATCGATGAACTCCTGATGACTGGTGATGGACGTGCGACCAGTAACAACGAACCAGAAACTATGCGCAATTACGCCATGTCTAAAGGTGTGCCGGAGAAAGCTGTAATCTGCGATCCACTGGGGATGCGGACATATGATTCGGTTTATCGGACCAGATTCATCTACGGTCAAAAATCAGTAATCGTCGTCACTCACGCTTATCATGTCCCTCGGACGCTGTTCCTGGCTGAAGCCGTCGAATTGGATGCATATGGAGTTTCCTCCGATTTACCAGGGGAACCCAGAGATCAGATCAGGGAGTGCATGGCTTGTGTCAGTGCCTTGTTGGACGTATACATCCTGCACCCAAAGCCATCGATGAATAAATATTGACACGCCGTCCAGTTATGCTGTTCTTCTAAATATGCACACCACCTTGTATTCACACATAAGACTTCTGCAAACATATATTTTGACTATATATGCATATTGTTGAATTATATACGAATCTTTTGCTCTTAAGTTGTTTTTATTGGCCTCCAGAATGGGTATATTAATACTAGGAATAGAGGTGCACACCTGACAGTCTTTCAGGTAGTTGATAGTGTGCAGGAGGTCAATAAAATGAAAGGGATAAAGTTTCTTGTAATTGCAGGTGTACTACTTACAACAATAACAGTTTCTGTACAAACTGCACCTGATACGACTCTCACACCACCTGAGCAGGTTGGTTTGATTTATATGCGACAGTCAGAAAAACTCGAACGAGATGTATATTTGGATTTGGCTGATACTTGGAACATACCGATATTTGATAGTATTGCAAACAATGAACAGAATCATATGGACAGCATCCTTGGGTTACTGAACAAGTATGGTTTGGCAGATCCAGTTGCTGGGTTGGAGCCTGGTGATTTCCAGGATCCTATTCTTGCCAGACGTTATCGAAGTAGTATAACGCAAGGTGAGGTGTCTATCGTATATGCCCTAAGTGTAGCTGCTGAAACTGAGGAGATAAGTATAGGGGATTTAATACTCAGGATAACTCAGAGTAACAAACGAGATATAAAAGACGTATACAACAATCTACGCTTGGCATCAGCGAACCATCTTCGGGCGTTCGTTGCAGAACTCTCAAGACGTGGTATATCATACAGACCACAACACCTTGCGCCCGCGCTATACAAGATAATCGTATATGGCTACGGAAATGGTAGACGTCCAAATCGGATTCCGAGTGGAATGTAAGTAATCCCAAACTAATTAACGTAAATCGTGACCAGAAGGTATAAACAAGCCACTTATAATAATATCTTCTGGTCAGTTTTCAAATCCACATTTCATCCCAAACGTGCTATGATATCTCGTAAAATCGCAGCGGAGATATTATCTGATAATGCTAAAACTAATGACCTACAACATTCGCGGAACTCTTGGAATGGACAACAAGCACTCAATTGAGAGGATCGTTGATGTCATTCGCAGTTCCGGGGCTCAGATTGTTTGCCTGCAGGAAGTAGACCAATGCCTGGCCCGGAGTGCTTTAATCGATCAGCCTGCAGAATTTGCGCGAGCACTCGGAATGAATGTTGCCTTCCAGGGTAACCTAAAAATGGATTCCGGATGGTATGGTATCGCCGTGCTTACTTCGTTTGAGATCACGCGTGAATCAAATCACAAATTAACAAGCAAAGATGAACCCAGAGGTGTACTTGAAGTCGATATCCAAACTCCTGAAGGAAAACTGACTGTCTTCTGCACACACTTCGGTCTGGAACCTGATGAGCGTGAAATTCAGGCAGAAGAACTGGTTGCACTCGTAAACTCCACTGACGATCCTAAGGTAGTGTGCGGGGATTTCAACGAGGAATCCGATGATACTGGAGTAGCCAATCTATTAGAATCTGCCTCTCTGATAGATGCAGATCCAAATGGCAACCTCACTTTCGATTCCATCAATCCCAACTGCAGAATAGATATGGTCCTATACAGCCAGGATATTACTGTTAACTCGGTCTCAGTAATACAAAGCCAGGCATCAGACCATCTGCCTTTGATCGTTGACCTGTGCCTTGGTTCTTAGCCAGTATATACTTATCAACGAAGGATAAGTTGACTCCATTCAACACCTGGTGCAGTGGAAAAAGAGTCTGTCAGCCTTGAAAGGTAAACATATCAAACTGGAATTCGCCATGAGAAAAGCTGAGATTTACGGATTCACTTTATAGAATTGTCATTGGGAACGCAGTGAAGAATCTCAGCATTGCAAAAGCAGATTCTTCACTGCGTTCAGAATGACAATATACTCCTCTGATCAATTCATTCCTGCACAATAATCAATTCATATCGCTTGGGCGACTGGATTCTGCATTCCAGAGACGGATTCTCCAGGGTCAATATATCATTATCTAAAGATATGACCTGAACTGATTTCATCTTCTTGGAAAATTTCAATGTCAGCCATCCCGGTTTTGACCATACAACCTTTGATGGAGACAGGACTATGCTGCCGTTTGTTAAATTAGAACCTGCAGCATTTAATACATGGATTAAATATCTCCCTGCTTTGTCTTTGCGGATTGTGATCAACTGACTGCCGACATCCAATGCTTCGATGCTGACAGGCATATCCGGAATATATTTTCGTAAGAGCAGACTCATGCTTGCACAAATATCCGGATTTGGAATGCCCTTGTAAGGATTCCCTTCATTCACATAGTCTTGAAACGCTGCAGATTCAAATAGCTCAGGTATGTAGATGACATGCCCCTTCTTATAATTGTGGATATAGGCTTCCAGGCTACCTTCGACACGTTTGGAATCCGTAATGACCATATCGGGTCGTATTTTGGTTGTGTCTATACCCTGGTGAATTTTGTCAGCAGTATTAATCCGGACACCAAATAAGGACTCCAGTAATTTTCTCCGCTGATTCAACACATCCTTGCCTGTTTGGTCGCAAGTGCCGGTAAGGAACGTTGCTACGAGTGTGCCTCCTCTGGCAACAAATTCCTCGATAGCCATCAACCTGGAATCGGAAATGGCAAACACATTCGGTGCTACCAGGATTTTAATATCTTTAGGAATCCCTTTATCCAAAGTCTCATCATTGACTGCGCGCCAGGGAATATAGTTATCTAGACAGTTACTGCCCCAGGCAGTATACGGAACTGTATGATATGCTTCCCCGGCAGGATCAGTATTTCTGGAATCCCCTGAGAAAAGTATCCCGATGGGTGCGTAAATATTAGAATCTACAAAACAATCCGGATACTGTTTCTCAAAATTCCAGTACGGACGAACATCTGCGTTTTTCTCCAGTCCTGTCAAAAATACTCTGGACAGCACGAACGGCATCCCGTAAGCCTTGGCCAACCTCCACATGAAGACTTCCTCTTCGGGATCAAATACATCCCGCACAGTTGCATTGTCTGCGTATGGCAGAACTGACACAACCGTACCTTTCAACCTCATAGTCTCAGAATATACTGCAGCTTCAGTTGATATGCGTCGCCAGCTGTAGAAATCCGCCGGGTTATATATCTCCCAAAGTACATCCTGCGTGGAATCCATAATATTCTCAGCGGATATTAATGTGTTCTGAGGAGTCCACGGACCTGTAATCGAACCAACAAGCCCTAAACATAATACATTTGGGAACTCCTTTTTCAACTTACCGGAGAGCCATCTCCAGTATTCATCCATCCATCCGCGGTGGATGGAATTCCACTCCCTCCACTGCGGACTACCAACAATGCGGCTCTCTGCATATGCTTTGCGAATATCCCCGCCTGTCTGCTCTTGCCATTTCTTAGCACATACAGAACAGGAACACCCCTGGTAGAAACAGGCGTCATCGCTCATCACAGCATCCACGCCGGTAGACTTAACGAAATCTGAGAGTATCTGCCAGTAGCTTTCTCTGAATTCTAGGTTGTTCGGACAGAATGAACGGGTCTGATACTCCGGCCAAACACTTGCAGAACCATCTTTGCTGAAACTCTTCATCAGCCAGGCTTCATGTTCTTTGGCGAATACATTCTCTCCTGTCAGAACAGAAGAATGGTGCTCACAGACCTTTATCCCCTGGGCATGACACAGTTTTACTATCTTTTGAGTAACAGCTATCTGCTGCTGCATATTCGGGAGGTCGTTATGCAGGTAGTGATGTCCACCACCTCCGATTATTACACTGTCTACTCCCGATCTAACAAAGGTCTCGATCTGTTTGTCAATATCCTTATCGCTGAGCTGTGGATGCACAAACCAGAAAGTAGGATGCTGGAAACCGCTCATCGGCTTTGTATACCCCTCGGTGCTACTCACGGATGCAGCAAATACACATATTACAGCACATATAATCCAAAACGTGTACCTAATCTCCTCACCCCCAGCTCAGTCTTACTTATTGCTAAAGTCCCAGAAGCTTTTCTGCGTTCAACTGTGTTATCTTTTCATAGCAGACTCGCGATATCTTCCCGCTCTCTACTGCTTCATTTATGAAAGGTACAATGGGGACAACCTGGTCCACATGGCAAATATCCGTGCCAAACAAAAGTTTGTCCTGGTAGTCTTCCATGAACTTATAACCAAATTCAGGATCTCTGGAAATAGCATTATGTCCGCTGCCAGCAGATATATCCGCATACATGTTGGGATAACGCTTCAGAAATTCAGGAAGTTTGCCGCCTTCAGTAACTTTACCCGGAGGGTATCCACCACGTATATCAACGGTCACATCCCCGGAAATTTCGGCCCAGAATGCCATCGCATGCCCAATAAATACTGTTTCGGGCAACTCCTGAAGCATCTTTTCCAATCTTGGCATCCCCAGATCATCACCTGGTCCATACAGGCCGTAACTTACGGCCTCTGCCAGATGAAATAACACAGGAAGACCCACTTTCCCACAGTGGTTATACAGATTCTTATACAGAGGATCATCAAAATACAGATTCCCTGTCAACTCACCTACTCCTTTGGCTCCTTTGGCCTTATAATCCTCCAGAATCCATGAGAAATCAGTATCGGGAGAATTGTTCCCACACCTTGGATCGAAATTGCAAAACGGAATAAATCGTTCAGGATGTCTCAGGGCAATGTTTAGGGCCTCATTATTGGTAAGAGGATAAAACGAGCACTCCGGACTCACACCTGTTGGAAGCAACACAGCCCTATCAATCCCAAGCTTATCCATCTGTTTCAACAGCTCATATTCTGTAACTTCAGGCTCATTCTGAATGACGGGTTTATATACATGGACATGAATATCAATCATAACAATCCTCCTGCTGGAAGCTAGATATAGGGTACATAATATTGGCCACACCTGATACAAAAGGCCTGGCTTCTGAATGAAAGTATATACCAGTTGAATATCGTTCGCAAATACGGTTATCTGTAAATTCCAATCCCAATGTGGATTGAAACAACACTATTTTTCTGAGTAATGCTAACAAATAATGTTGGACAGACAGCATAGTTGCTATCAGAATGGATATATTTACACTAACCAGCAATTTGGCTCAAGAATATTAGTATTTATATTCTGTACTTAACCTAGTTTATAGTCGCAAATATACCGAGTATTAGTATGGCAGCAACTGAAAACTGCTTCTGAATCAGGAATTCAGGATTCCGTATAATAAGTCGCGTGAAAATGGTCTCTGCATGGATTCTGGTAGGCGTAACCGAAATGCTGCAGAAAAGGACCTGTTATTTGATAGCAAAAACATCGCAGAGCAGCATAGGTTGCTCTAGCCTTTAACCTTAAGCATCCAGACAACGGAGAAAGATATGAACGAAACTAATGAACCGGGATACGAACAGTTCGAGCAATTAGTAGTTTTTCAGTTAGCAAATGAATATTACGGTATTGATATCGGAGCTGTCAGTACCATCATCAGGATGCAAGAGCTAACAGCTGTTCCTCAGACGCCGCATTACGTGGAAGGTGTAATCAACTTAAGAGGCAGTATCATACCGGTAATTGATCTACGAAAACGATTCAATCTATTAGAGGAAGCCATATCCAAGTCCAGTCGGATAGTCGTTGTGGAAGCCAATGGAATATTGGTTGGAATGATCGTGGACGCAGTCGCTGAAACTCTTCGTATTTCCACGGACATGATAGAACCGCCGTCCTGTGTAGTCGCTTCAACAGAATCCAAACACCTGCGAGGTATTGCAAAACAAGGTGATCGACTGGTGATTCTACTTGACATCGACCTGGTAATGATCAACAAAGAAAACGAAGCTGTTATCAAATCCAAACACAGACCAAATTTATCTGAAGCCAAAGCAGCATAAATATATTGTTACGCTAAAGTATATTCTAGAAACCCCGGTGGGGAGCATTATCCATGCTCCCCACATTTGTATCCGCCACATATAACCGCTAATTCTAATATGATGACTCTTCCAAACATCCAAGTTCCCAATGCACGTATATTTCCATTCAATGTAACAATGATGATACCTAACCCCTGTCAAGATGCACAAGAATGTGATACTGGTTATCGCTGCTAGCCCGGCATATTCCTGATTGACTCAGGTATTGCCCTTACTGCCGGCCAAAAGCGAAGCCCGGGCAGGCTAGATAACTACACCTGTTCCTCCTCTTATTTCCGATGAACGATACAACTCACAACTCATCCTGCACAGATACATCCAATGACTACATATGCTGGTATTGAATGACAGAAATCACGTATATATGCACGGTTGAACCACACTTCAAGCGGAGTCTGAAATCATGAGAGTTAACGATGCAGCACTAGAGGTTTGGGCAATTCATATAGTTAATAATGCCGACATTCAACAACAATACCTAGGTTTCGATCAATACCTCACGAATTCTGCGAGACTAATACCTATGTGTTTTCCTATATTTTTGTCACCCATGTGTCATGTTCTTAATTTATTTTGACTTACATTATACTATATATTTGCAGTATTATTTTAAATAAACCTAAGTATTCTGCATGACAGTCCCGATTATATAACAGAGCGTTACGTATAACGTTTATTATTTTTACTTTTCTTATAATACCTAATGCGTATCTTGCTGAGTCCTGCTCTACATTCTGACGTATTTATAGATAAGTATTTCATTGATTTTCTTGGGGTTATTAGTCATGAATCAGTACGGGACTTGGCAGAAAGCATTAGCGATTATCCGCAATACTGAGTTGTATTGGTCCTGGTCTTTCCTCTACAACCGTATCGCGGAGAATACGACGGTGTAAACACCGGTTACATAAGAATCACAGAAGCACAATCAACAATATAGAGGTATGAAGATGCAATTAAACTCAATCAAATTGAAGCCGAGACTCATCGGCGCATTTATGATCGTAGCGATAATTACTACGATCGTTGGAATTGTTGGGATATCCAACATTAAGAAAATTGATGCTGCAGATACAAAACTGTATGAGCACATGACAGTTCCTATCGGTCAGTTGGCTGATATGAGCACTACACTCCAACGCATAAGGGTAAACATGCGTGATGCAATTTTGGCATCGGGAACGCCGGACGCAAAAAAATATGCTGAAAATGCTACAAATCTTTCTGCAGATTTAGACAAACAGAGTGAAGAGTTCGGCAAAACTATCCTGGCTAAAGACATCAAAACCGCTTTTGACGATTATACATCGCTGAACTCACAGTTTGACCCAGTGATAACAAGAACCATCGAGTTATCTGTCGCAGGAAATGCAAAAGCAGCTGAGGCATTAATGCGAACGCAGACTCCACTGGCTAAGAAACTGCAGGCCTCCATGGATAAGCTTGCAGATATGAAAATTGCTGCTGCAAAAACAACCTCAGACGAAAACACTGCTCTTGCAAAAAAGAGCACACAGACAATGATCATTCTTATTTGTGTTGCAATATTACTGGCTCTATCCCTTGGACTAATGATTGCTCTAAGCGTTGCCAAGCCTGCAACCGAGTTAAGGAATATCGCACAACGACTTGCACTTGGTGAAGTGGATCTTGAATTGAAAATAAATGGTAAGGATGAGATAGCTGACCTTACAAGTGCAATGAGACAAATGGTTACCGGCACCAAACTCACAGTAGGCGCCGCCGAACAAATCTCAAAAGGCAACATGTCTACCCACGTTGAACCCAGATCTGAGAAAGACGTTCTGGCAATCGCTATGAACAATGTAGTCGAGTCTGTCAGTGGACTGGTAAATGAAGCAGGAATGCTGAGCGAGGCAGCTATCAATGGGCGTCTCGATACAAGAGGAAATGCTGCTCTGTTTGAAGGTGGATTCAAAGATATCGTTACCGGAGTCAACAATACACTAAATGCAGTCATCGGACCTCTCAATGTTGCCGCTGAATATGTAGAACGTATCTCCAACGGAGACATCCCTTCAAAAATAGTCGATAACTACAATGGCGACTTTAATGAGATCAAAAATAACCTCAACAGGTGCATAGATGCAGTAAACTTGCTAGTAAATGATGCTGATATGCTCAGCGAAGCTGCTGTAGACGGCAAATTGGATACCAGGGCAGACGCAACTAAACATGGTGGTGATTTCCGCAAAATAATCCAGGGAGTTAACGACACGCTTGATTCTGTTATCGGCCCTTTAAACGTCGCTGCAGAATATGTAGAAAGAATATCTAATGGGGACATACCAGCAAAGATAACCGATAACTACAACGGTGACTTTAACGAGATCAAGAACAACCTGAACAGATGCATAGACTCAGTCAATGCGCTGGTAGCTGATGCCGTCATGTTAAGTGCAGCTGCAGTACAGGGTAAGTTGGATACCAGGGCAAATGCAAACAGTCACTATGGTGATTTCAGAAAGATTGTCCAGGGAGTCAATGATACACTCGACTCAGTCATTGGACCACTCAATGTTTCCGCAGAATATGTAGAACGGATCTCCAACGGAGACATTCCCACAAAAATCACCGACAACTACAACGGTGATTTCAATGAGATCAAGAACAATCTGAACAAGTGCATAGATGCTGTGAATGCATTGGTTGCTGATGCAAATATGCTCAGTATGGCGGCAGTAGAGGGTAAACTTGACACCAGAGCAGATGCAACCAAACACGGTGGTGACTTCAGAAAGATAGTCCAGGGAGTAAACGATACACTGGATTCAGTCATCGGGCCTCTCAATGTTGCAGCAGAATATGTTGAGCGGATCTCCAACGGAGATATCCCTTCCAAAATCACTGACAACTACAACGGTGACTTCAACGAAATCAAAAACAACCTGAACCGGTGTATAGACTCAGTCGATGCATTGGTTGCTGATGCCGTAAAGCTTAGTATGGCTGCCGTTCAGGGAAAACTGGACACCAGAGCCGATGCAACCAAACATAAAGGAGACTTCCGAAAGATAGTTCAGGGAGTCAACGAAACTCTGGATTCCGTCATCGGACCTCTCAATGTAGCTGCCGAGTATGTGGAACGAATCTCCAATGGAGACATACCTGCAAAGATCACAGACAACTATAATGGCGACTTTAACGAAATCAAGAACAACCTGAATAAATGCATCGATGCTGTAAATAACCTGGTTGCGGATGCCAGTATGCTGAGCATAGCAGCTGTTCAAGGCAAGTTGGATACCAGAGCTGACGCAGGCAAGCATGGTGGTGATTTCCGTAAGATTGTCCAGGGAGTCAACGAAACACTCGATTCCGTTATTGGTCCTCTCAATGTAGCTGCCGAGTATGTGGAACGGATCTCCAATGGAGACATACCAGCCCAGATTACCGACAACTACAACGGTGACTTTAATGAAATCAAGAACAACTTAAACCGTTGTATTAATGCAGTAAATGCACTGGTCAGCGATGCCAATATGCTGAGTGTTGCTGCAGCCGAAGGTCGATTGGAAACCAGAGCAGATACATCCAAACACCAAGGTGACTTCCGACAGATTGTAGCTGGTGTAAACGAAACTCTGGACAAAGTTATCGATCCGGTCAATGAAGCTGCTGCGGTTCTTGAAAGACTGGCTGCTAACGATCTTACTGCAAGAGTAAGAGGCAACTATGCCGGTGACCTTGGCAAAATCAAGGACAGTGTAAATACTGCCATTGAAAATGTTGGAACGACAATTCAGCAGATAGCTACTGCCGCTGACCAGGTAGCTGATTCAACAGCAGCATTATCAAAGACAGCGGACCATGTGGGTAAATCTTCCCAGCAGATTGCTCAGACGGTTGACCAGGTTGCAACAGGATCTCAAGAACAGTCCAAGACTGTGCAAAGCAGCGCAGAAGCAATGGAGCAACTGATGAAAGCCATCGGTGAAGTAGCTGCCGGTGCACAAAGCCAGGCTAAACAAGTCGATCAAACCGTCGGATTAGTCCAGCAAATCACTGCTGCTATTGATGAAGTTGCAAAGAACAGCAGTAATGTAGCCCAGGCCAGCCGTGAAGTCAACGAAGTCGCCATCAAAGGTGGAGCACAGGTAGCTAAATCCGGAGAAGGTATGCTTCGTATCAAAGATGCCACAGACAAAGTTGGCGACATGGTCAAACAGCTGGGTGATAGCAGTAAACAGATAGGTGCAATCGTCGAAACCATTGACGATATTGCAGAACAGACTAATCTGCTCGCATTAAACGCTGCAATTGAAGCTGCAAGAGCCGGAGAGCATGGTAAGGGATTCGCTGTAGTAGCTGATGAAGTACGCAAACTGGCCGAAAGATCCAGTAAGGCCACTGGTGAAATTGCTGATTTGATAGGCACTATGCAGAGCATGATTAATGCTGCAGTAGACGCTATGTCCATTGGCAGCAAAGAGGTAAGCGAGGGAACAGTCCTCTCTGTTGAAGCCAGCGATGCTTTGAAGAGCATACAACTTGCAGTGCAGGGAATAGTCTCTCAGATAGACAAAATGGCTGCAGCTGCTCAGCAGATGTCTGCATCAAGCACTGAAGTAGTCAAAGCCATAGAGAATGTATCTGCTGTAACTGAGGAAACCACTGCTGCTGCTGAAGAGATGGCTGCTTCCAGCACCGAAGTCTCCCGTCAGATAGAACAGGTAGCTGCTGTAAGTGAGGAGAATGCTGCTGCTGCCGAAGAGGTCAGCGCCACGACCCACGAGCAGACCGCTGCTGCTGAGGAGATGACAACTGGAATTGCCAGCGTAACAGAAGACCTGCGGGAATTGATGTCTGCATTCAAGCTTAACACAGACAGTAATACTCTGCAGGATGTTACGAGCAAAGTATCAGCTGGTAAACAGAAAAAAGCTGCATAGGTTGACTCAAAGATGTGTTGGCAGTGGTCCCCCCCACTGCCATCACTTCGGTTGAATACAATCTTAAGAATCGAGGCATAAGTCCGTTCGATGTTCGCTTGCAGCGAATATCCACCGGACTCGATGTGAAGAGACGAAAATGTTCTATTTTCGAGTGAGGAATGAGTTATGAATGAAACAGTTGAGATGGGATACGAACAGTTTGAACAACTCGTAGTGTTCCAGCTAGCCAATGAATATTATGGTGTTGATATTGGTGCCGTTAATACAATTATCCGAATGCAGGATCTGACGGCTGTGCCGCAGACTCCTGTGTTTGTTGAAGGAGTCATTAATCTAAGAGGCAGCATCATACCTGTGATTGACCTGCGTAAGCGATTCCGTCTGGTTCAGGAGCCAACAACAAAATCCAGCAGGATAGTAGTTGTAGAAGCCAACGGCGCAATGGTGGGAATGATAGTTGATGCAGTTGCCGAAACGCTGCGTATTCCAGCAGATATGATAGAACCACCAGCAGGCGTCATTGCTTCAGTTGAATCTGAATATCTGCGAGGGATTGCAAAGCAGGGTGATCGACTGGTGATTCTGCTGGATATCGATCTAGTCATGAGTGGAAAGGAGTATGAAAACATAATCAAATCCAAACTAAAAACAAACGTGCCGGAAAACATAGCGGCATAACGTTTCTGTCGAAGGGAGCACCCCCCTGCTCCCTTCGACAGGAACTACTGATTTCAAATCAAGCATCGCTTTTTCGGCGGTAGAGACGATCGTTAAATATCCCGCATTGGAAACCTGTCCTTTCGTATTCAACTCCGCATTCCTCGCCTGATTTCTGAAGCCCATCCCTAATCAAGCAACCTAACATCCTCAGCCCCGTAAAACACAACAGTCCTGGGATAGTATCCCACCTGAATCTCAACTACCGGTCCCTTACCGATATCTCGCACATTACCCATCGGATCGATCACAATTATCTTCTTTGCATTTCCGGACAGTCGAAGTGTTCCAGGTTTGGTAGCAGCAAAAACAGTAGCCATTATTCTGTTCTTGTCCTTAAATAGGTACGCATGCAGATTCTCGGTTTCCATAAGTATCTTATATGGACGCATACCTGCATACTGATCCAAAACTGCTGAGACTGTGCCATATACAAACCTGGGACAGAACAAATAATCCACAAAACCATATTCGTTGGCGTGCTGCCTGGGAGAATCCAGCTCCCTGCTTGAATACAGCATTATGCCGGAATTATGATGTGCCCAGCAGTAGAAAAACTTCTGCATCTCAATGTATGCACCCATATATTCGGTGCAAATTGAGTCAACCATTGCCCCCATCTCAGTTATTGCAAACCGTGGATTGGTATATCCTGCATCCCTGTGGAGTCTAACTATATTTGCAAACTCTCTCTTAAGACCAGGAAGATCGCTGTGACAATGATAAGAAACAAAATCCGTCAGACCTTTGATCTGTGGAACTATAATTCTCGTCTTCTCCGGCTGTGCCTGACAGTAACCGCCGTTTGTAACTAATATAGTCGGATCAATACGAGCAGCTTCTTCATTTACCTGTTTTACCATCGTTACAAACTCGTCAGGAGTGCCCCCATACATCCCTGCATTGTCTGGTTCATTGTTGACTTGAACGAACCTGATCTGCTTTTGGTAGCGCTTTACAGTCTCAGCTATGTAATAGCGATATGTCTTGTCGGTAATAGGATAAACCCACGGGTAAGGTGTATTGTATTTCGGCAGTATCGGCCCCATACCTTCCCCATAAGGAACAGCCAGCTGCAGGTCCATCTTGAGGCCGCGCGAAGTAAACATTTTCATGCATCGATCAGCCTTCTTAAAATCAAGCTTCATCCCTGTCTGGTCAGTCCTGAGTACCGGCATATCAATACGTGAGACCGCCACACCCATTCTAGCCACAAGCTCAGCATCCAGATCAGCAGACTCATCCTCGCTGAGTCCCGGTGGATGAGCAAACCGTCCATCCGAAGTAGGAAAAAACTGCCTGCCCGGAATGCTAACCTGCCCAACCCAGAAATCATCAGTACCCCAGAACGCACGCTTATTGTTGTTTGGAGGACAAACCGAGAAACTCCTTGCCAAGCGCCAGACACACTTACCATCCTTAATTCCATCCAGCAGTATCAGGTAAGTACCCCTACCCTTAACTCTAAACACTACATTCTCCTGGAATGGCGATTTATATCTATTGATTGATACTGCCCGCATATCCCAATCCAGCACTGTCAGAATACAGTCGGTCACTCCTTTGTCATTACAGCTGACAGATGCTTTGAATGGTACATTTGGTGACACGATCCACCGGTACTTGTGCTGCGGTTCGATTACTGCCAATGCTTTCAGTTTATCTGCATCCGGAGAGGGAGGATAAATCGGAGCAATTCCGTCAGTATTCAAAGTCGGCAAATCCGGACTCAGAAATATTTCTCCGGTCCGCACATTGCCGGCCTCAGCCCGAGCAAGCCCGGCAATGCAGATCAAGACAATTGCTGAGGATATCAAAATCAAAACCATCAATGCTCTGGGCTTTTTATTCAATCTAGATCCTCCAGGTGTTCCAGTCACACTATTACAGATAATTTCCAGACTACAACTGAGTATAGGGGATTTCCAAACAAAATGGCAAAAGCCTGCTTGCTGAACGTATTGACAACCCTTTAATGCAGAATCATAATAGGACTACTGATTTTGTATTTCCCCCATGAGGTATGCAACGATGTATGATATAAAGTTAATGGCTGTTATCTTCCTGCTTCTCTTGGCTGTATCAGTATCCGCAGTTCCGTCCCCTGCCAAGGGAAAGCTTATCCTGCAGTATGGATTTGATGTTCCCACAACCTATTTTGTGCGCGCAAACATAGCTAAAATGGAGGAAGTGTCTTTCGACGGAATAACTATCTCCGATGGCCTCGGTTGGAGAGCCTGGAGCAGGAACAAGCTGTCGGAAACAGATATCACCAAGACAGTAGAAAACCTTAAGGCTACACGCTTTAAGAAATTCAAGCACAATTTGATTCCTTTAGTTACCTATTTCCCTGACCCTCAGAGTATAGTCGACTGGTTTGATCCTGAATGGTCCAATATAGCCCACAACGCTGCTCTTATTGCCAGATCCGCTAAACAGGGTAATTGTGCGGGTATTGTTCTGGATGCCGAACAGTATGGTGATTATAAGATGTGGAACTACGAGGGTACCCTAAAATCCAGGCCCTTCGAAGAAGTCTCAGCCAAGGTAAAAGAGAGAGGACGGGAGTTTATAAGAGCCATCAATAAAGAGTTTCGAAATCCGGTAATTCTAGTGCTTTGGGCGTATGAACTACCCATAGTCTACCCGGGTGGCCCGGGTGAACTCCCCGCTTATCCATTATTGATGTCTTTCCTGGATGGAATAATAGACGCAGCATCTCCAGGTACTGTGCTCGTGGATGGTTATGAATATGGATATGGTTATATAAGTGAAAAGGCCTTTCTTACCGGTAGAAAAATGATAAAAGATACTGCACGCAATAAGATATCTACTGTCCCTGAAGCGTTCGATAAGCATGTCCAGTATGGTTGTCCGGTCTATCCCGATATGTGGTCCAGTCAGATTCTTCCATATGACATTGATAATCCCGAAAATAACCTGTTTACTCCGGAATACTTCAGGACTGCTCTATATAATGCCATGTCTGCCAGTGATAAGTATGTTTGGGTTTATAATGAACATCTGAGGTGGTTCAGCTCAGATCCCAAAATGCCTGCCAATGCTCCGAAGGCGTATATAGACGCCATCGACCTGGCCAGGAAAGGTCCAGCTCCGGGTGACCATCCGGACAAGATCACATGGCCCGAGGTCAAACTGACTTTACCTACGGATAACTGGCGATTCGTTTTGGATTCAACACTGGGCAGTGCGTCTGAGGAGTGTATAAAACCAGGTTTCGACGATTCCGCCTGGCAGCAAATCAAAATAGGGGAAGTTTCATCATACACAGGCAAAGCATGGTACCGCTGCAAATTCTCTGCCCCCGTTTTAGCTGACAATATGAGGGCTTTCTTGTCCATTCCAACAGCAGATGAGTTCGCCAGAGTCTGGTTAAATGGTGAATACATAGGAAACTACGATATAAACCGCCACGGATCATATGGATTTTATGTAATCGAAATCACGAAATCCTACAAACCGGGAATCGACAATGTGTTGATACTACAAATGGACAACAGAGAAGGTGCATCAGGAATCAATAAACCGCTTAAGATCACTGAATCTGGCAAGGCCTGGATGAAATAATAGATCCTCACCCTTATTCACAATTCTACAGCGAAATCTAGCTAAAGCGCATTCTGTTCGCACTTCGACAATCCAGGTGCGAACAGAATGCTCCCATCTATCGCAACATCGCTCGTATATCATCAACCTTTGCTGGTATATTAAATGCTCCGACAATCTCCGATACCAGCGAGATAATTCCCGCACCTGCTGCGTGTACCTTACTTATGTTGTGTTCTTTGATACCACCAATAGCCACAAAGGGCAGAGATATGTTATTGACAACATACTCCAGATAATCAATCCCAACGGGTTCGCAAACGTCTTTCTTAGTTATCGTAGCAAATACCGGACCGACTCCGATATAGTCAATTATGTCCACCATTTCCATAGCTGCCTGGGCTTGCTTCGGTGAGTGTGTAGAGAGGCCAATGATCATTTGTTCGCCAACAAGCTTTCGCACTATTTGCGGAGGCAAGTCGTCCTGCCCAACATGCACCCCATCAGCTTCCACTGCCATTGCAAGATCGATATGATCATTGACAATGAATGTAGTACTGCTGCTGCGGGTGAGTTCCCTGATAGCCAGGCACTCTTCATACATCTGCCTGGCAGACTTAACTTTCTCCCTGTACTGGATGATCCTGATTCCGGCAGTTATCATCAGCCTTACAGTTTCAACATTCCCGCGTCCGAGAGAATACTCATCCGCAGTTATCCCATAGATATCAGCTGCCAGAAAGTTTTCCATATATAATCGGTGTTTCATATTGCTTGTTCCTTTGGCTCACCAGTCTTTATAAACAGGTTGATGTCCATGTTCGTACAGCATACTTGCTATCTCTGCTACTGACCTGTCATCCGCGATCTCAAACTGACCGGTTTCATCTTCGTGTGAGCGACCTCCAACGGCTGTACAGGTCCCTCCGGACATTTTGGTGATACCCAGCCTGATCATATTGTCGCGGAGTTTGGCAGATTCACGCGTAGACAGCGTTATTCCACTCCTCGGCATAAACAGCCTGAATGCGGTGACATACTGGACTAGATTTCTATCGGTAACATCAACCTCCGGTTGGAATCCTCCAAGCTGAGGCCGTATACGCGGTGGCGAAATACTTATCTCTACACCGGGATAATGGCTCTGCAGGTAATCGGCATGCAGCCCAGTTATGAATGCTTCACGACGCCAGTCCGTTAGTCCAAGGAGAGCGCCGATATTTATACTGTGCATTCCTGCCAGGCAGCCACGTTCAGGGGCATCCAGACGGTATTGGTAATCTCGTTTGGGTCCGGCTGGATGAAGATAGGCATACATCTCTTGATCATAAGTCTCCTGGTATATAGTCAACCCATCCACACCAGCTTCGATCAATTCGATATAATCGGTTTCTTTTAGCGGGTATACTTCGATACTCACCGACGTAAAATATCTCTTGAGCACCTCAACACAATCCCTGATATAAGAAACAGATGAATACTTCCGAGACTCTCCGGTCAGAAGCAGTATATGTTTGAGACCGGTTTCGGCAATGACCCGGGCTTCAGTTTCCACTTCCTCAAGTGTCAGCTGCATCCGGTGAAGGCTGTTGTTGGTGTTGAAACCGCAATAGAGACAGTGGTTTACACAGTAATTAGCAACATAGATAGGTGTAAATAACTGCATAGTGTGTCCGAAGTGCTGGACAGTCAGCTGGTGAGCTTTCTGTGCCATATGTTCAAGAAATATCTCTGCGTTCGGTGATAGTAGTGTCAGATAATCCAATGCTCCCAACCGGTTCTGTCCCAAAATGCGAAGGACATCAGACTCAGTTACATTGTCAAAAAATGTCCCGATGTCAAAACTCTGATATTGTTCGATTGCTTCTATAAAACTCATAGTTATTGTTTCAATTCTGATAAAAATCCGGTTAGCGGTGATGAAGCAACAGCATACTGTTGGACGGATCCTGGACCGGAGAGATATGCCATGCGTCCAGCAGCCACTGCCATTCCAAAGGCCTTTCCCATCTCCACAGGATCATTGGCTGTTGCTACTGCTGTGTTCACTAATACTGCTGCAGCACCCATCTCCATCGCTTCTGCAGCTTCCGAGGGTCTACCTATACCGGCATCCACTATGATTGGCAGGGGGATAACCTCAATCAAGATACGGACAAGCTCTTTGGTTTTGAGTCCACGATTTGTGCCGATGGGTGAACCCAGTGGCATTACTGCAGCAGCGCCAGCATCAACAAGCCTTTTTGCAGTCATCAGGTCAGGGCTCATGTAAGGGAGCACAACAAAACCCTCTGCTGCAAGCAACTCGGTTGCTTTGATGGTCTCGAAGTTGTCCGGCATCAAGTAGCGGTTATCGGATACTACTTCGATTTTGATCCAGTCACCGCAACCTGCCGCCCGAGCCAGCCTGGCTATACGTATCGCTTCATCTGCAGTCCGGGCTCCTGAGGTATTGGGCATCAAGACACACTCTTTGGGGATATAGGTCAGTATATTTTCCTCAGTAAAAGCCATATCCACCCTTCGAAGAGCTACAGTGACAACCTGCGATCCCGAAGCATTTATTACATCCGGTATCATCCTGTTGGAAGCAAACTTACCTGAACCCAGAAACAGACGGCTGGTAAGCTCTTTACCACCAATTTTCAATACATCCTGCATATTCCTACCCTCCTCCTATAATTCTAATGATCTCGATTTTATCTTCGGGCATCAGTAATATCTGATCCCACGTCTCTTTTAGCGGTATGACCAGGTTGTGTTCAACTACCACGGTACCCAGCACAAATCCCTTCTCAGCAACCAAAGACGCCAGAGTCAACCCATCGGCTATCTCGGCTTCCTTACCGTTGACGTATATGTGCACTTAAATCCCTCCTGCTCTTAAAACAAAAAAAGCACACCTGAATGTAGGCATGCTTTCTCAACAACTTTCCTACGCGGGCATTATCCCGATCAGGTCAAAAGGTAAGGTGTTCACAACACCACTCTCAGCCCATAAACATGAGCTCCCTTGTCTGTATTCAATTTTTTAGAAGTGTTCTTGTTTAATGATACAGTAGATAATACTGAGCGTCAAACAGGAATTTGCTCAGGGGTGCGTGTGAAATTTACAGAATGTAGTCATAGATTCATACCCCCAGAGACTCTGTCTCTGGACTATGCCAGGGAGGTAACCTCCCTGGACCCATTAAATTGTTTTTTTCAGAGGGCCTTTGGACCCTCCGAAAAAAACAGAATATGTGATCTGGGGATAATATTCCCAACAGGATGCAGGGGTAGAACCCCAGTGAATATAATCCTATAATTGCGTTTCCGTGGATTCTAGACGCGCCTTTTGCTCCGGCGTTTGACATACTGATCCTGTTTGCATACAATCGTGTGAATTGCTGTAAATGTTCTACCGGGCAATGGAGGTTATGGAGATGAATGTAATGCTTCAGGCTGTTCTGATATTGGTCGTATTGCTTGCAATTGTAAAGACGGCAGATTGCAGCGTAGGAGAAGCTAAATACGGCATAGGGAAATGGACTGGCGAGGGGAGCGGGAATCATCGTGCGGTTGTTGTAGTTGCCGATCCAGCTCCTGCAGTGCGTGTAAATATTCCCTGGAGAAGACGCGATATTGAACCCGAGAAAAAGGCTGTTATAGTCATTGATGCAGCTTCCGGAAAACAAGTCGATAATGTTGTACGAATCAACATAAACCGCGAATATGGAGATATCGCCTTCCAGCCTGTCAGTGGTCCAGGAACCTATTATGTCTACTACATGCCATACACCAGCGAACAGGGGATTGCCTGGAAGACTAACTATATTCTTCCAACAGACAAAGCTGACCGAACATGGTTGGATGCCAACAAACTCAATGCAGAAGGGATCAAAAACGGCTCATGGAAGTCTTTTCCTGAGGCTCAATTATTAGAAATACAATCCAACGGTGAATTCCACCGGTTTGATCCTATGGAAGTAACTGCAACTGCCGAAGAGACCAGGCAGCTACTGGATGTACATAAGAGTGAGTCATATATCATATTTCCCGAAGACCGCAGATACCCTATCAGAATGCGGGATGAGTTGCCATTGCGCTGGATCAAGAGTGGTCCTTCTTTACAGTTCAATGGAGAAGCTTGCCGCAATGAATACTACACTTTCCAGCTGGGTGTATATGCATTATCAAAGGATATGAGTGATATCAAGTTAAAGTTCGATGATGCAAAGTCTGGCGGGTCAAAGATAGTCTTGCACTGCTTCAATTCAGATGGTGTCGACTTTGCCGGACACAAATTCCTGAAAACCATTCCTGTAAAAAAGGGAAATGTGCAACCTTTATGGATAGGAGCGGATGTTCCCAAAAACGCCCAACCTGGATTGTATGAAGGTTCTATTACAGTGAAACCTGAAGGAATGCCGGAGTCCAGGATCAAGGTATCAATAACTGTTCAGGACCGAGTGCTTGAAGATCGTGGCGACAGCGAACTCTGGCGGATGTCAAGGTTAAGGTGGCTGGATTCACGCCTGGGTATAGAGGAAGAACCAACTTACCCATACACACCGGTCAAAGTTGATGGATCGACGGTATCTGTATTAAAACGAGACGTTAAGTATACAGCGACTGGCCTGCCAAAGAGTATTAACAGTTTTGGAAATGAAGTACTGGCCAGGCCTATTGAAATCAAGACCTCAATCGGTGGAAAGGCTGTCCAGTGGAAGAGTAAAGGACTCAGAGAGTTGGAATCAACTCACGCCTCCGTATTCTTTGAATCTACTGGTGATATGGGCCCGTTATCCGTAACGTGCCGCTCTAAAGCTGAGTTCGATGGCTACACCAACTATCGAGTAGTGCTCAAAGCTTCTAAAGCAATTGATCTAGACAACGTTGTTCTGGAAGTGCCGGTACATCGAGATGTGGCTACATTTTTTACCGGATTTGGCTGCAATGGTGGATACAGACCGAAATCGTGGCAGTGGGACTGGTCGCAGCGGGGGATTGCGTCCTGCTGGCTGGGTGAAGTCAACGCTGGTCTCTACTTGACCCTCAAAAATGGACCGGATATGTGGGATATCGAGGGTACTAAGTCCCCCGATGCAGCCAACACCTGGCATTCAGGGAAGTGTCTACTGGAGGAAGATGGCGATACCGTCGTCATCAAATGCACTACTGGTCCGATTCATCTTAAAGCCGGAGAGCAACTCCCACTCAGATTCGGAATGCTGATTACCCCTGTAAAACCGATCGATATGGACCATTTCAATCAGCGTTACTACCAGTTCTACAACAATGTTGTTCAGCCACAGGAAGCTAAAGCCCTCAATGCTACAGTCATTAACATCCATCAGGGCAACGAGCTGAATCCTTACATCAACTACCCGTTCCTTACAGTAGACAAGATGCGTGACTACATAGATCGTGCTCATGCTCTGGGTATGAAAGCTAAGATATATAACACTGTTCGTGAGCTCAGTAACTTCTGCTCTGAAATCTGGGCATTAAGAAGCCTTGACCATGAGATATTGCAGGCTGGTGAAGGCAAAATGGGAGAGTCCTGGCTGGTTGAGCATCTTGTAGATGACTATCAATCGGCGTGGCACCAACCGTATGCCAATGGAGAGATCGACGCAGCGATGGCAACGACTGGAACATCACGCTGGTGCAATTACTATATCGAAGGGGTTTCCTGGCTCGCGCGGGAACTTGGGCTGGATGGAATCTACATAGATGGTCTTAACTACGACCGCGAAGGCATGAAGCGCTTCCGAAGAGCACTGGACACCGGTAAGTCAGGAAACCTGCTGGATCTCCACGATGGTGACAACTATAAATGCGGAGACTCACGCAGGAGTTCCATTCTGACTGCTGCAGAGTTTACCCCCTATCTTAATAGCCTCTGGTATGGTGAGATATTCAACTACGAAGAAGAACCGGACTACTGGCTGGTTGAATTATCGGGGATACCATTCGGACTAATGGGTGATATGCTGCAGATGCCTATCAATCCATGGAGAGGTATGACATTTGGCATGGCTGGCCGTTACTGGTCGGGTGCAGATCCACAGTATCTATGGAAGACCTGGATCGATCTCAAACTCTCCGAATGCAAGATGATCGGGTGGTGGGATACTAAATGTCCCGTGAAGACAGGTTTCAAAGCAGTCCTGGCAACAGTCTACAAAAACAAAGGCTATGCTGTCATTGCCCTGGGAAGTTGGGCAAAACCAGCCCCCGGAGCCTGGGAAAACTGGCCTAATATGATAAAGCTGCAGGTCGACTGGAAAGCTCTGGGACTGGACCCTAAAAAAGTAAAACTATACGCACCGGAGATCAAGGATTTTCAACCCGAGCGCAAGTTCGAGTTAACAGAAGAAATCCCGGTGGATTTTGGAAAAGGTTGGCTGTTGGTGGTCAAGTAAATTTGTTCTTGTTACAAAATGTCAGTAGTTATGCGTATCTACTGACATTTTGTAACACAACTCATTTCAGGCTCTGCCAGATGCTCATCAGAGCTGGGTTGTAATCTCCAAATGGCATCCCCCCAAAGTATATTGTGCTCCCTTTACCTACCTTGCGGCGTGCACAAACAATGTCCTCACCCAGGCTGATCAGGTTTTGACTGCCAGTAGATAGCCTTGCACCATTGATAAACCATAGAGATCCGCCTGTGAGGTTGGGATTTTGAACCGGTTTTTTGAATACAAAACCTTTCAAGCCATGGCTGCTGATACCGTGTCCTTTGAAATGGACAGGAAGTATGTCTTCCAGACCCGAGCCAGCATATCCGCCTGTTTTTCCGGCATTTGGTCCATTGACATATACAAGCCATCCACCGCTCTTTACATACCCTCTAGCAGCGTCCACACCACTTTCGCCCAATGCCCACAGCGGTGTATTTGAAATCACAATGCAATCGTATTTCCCAATCTCCTGCCAGTTGGCCCCGCATCCGATCGACCAGTTCTGATTGTCACATTTTGTAGGCCATTGTGAATATTTCATCCCCAGGGACTCTGCAAAAGCTGGAATGCCATAGTATTTATCAAATAATCCCTGGATGTGCAGAATGCCTTTCCCGCCGGTAAATTGCTGAGGTTGAATGGTCGGTTTTCTATTGAGATTGTTGACAAATGAAACGCCGGTCCAACGCCTTCCGCGCATGGTATCAATGAGTCCTGGCACTGTCGATTTCTTTCCATCCAGCTCAAGCATATACAGACTGCTTACTATCGAACCTGCATCCGCTACCGGGAGTATAAATGTTGTATTTGCCTGTACAGACGACTTGTCCGCAGCCGTGGTGCTATATTCAGAATCCCAATCATGGGTGCAGAACACAACCACAAGCGATTTTCCGGACTGCCTGAATGCAACTCCACCCAGCTGTCCGTATCTTGCCGGTACAGAAATCGCGCGGACGACTTGAAGTTTATTATCCACGAGATCGTATTCAACAATCTTTCCGCCTTTGTTTCTTCTGCCAGGAAAGGCTATAAAGATGGTGTTTCGGCTGTTCGACATATCAGCTGCAAGACCAAATGCTGTTTCATCAAATGATATAAGTAAGTGTTCGCTTATGATCTTCTCTTCTGCTCCACACTCAAACCAGGTGAGCCCACGTTTGCCATCACGGTCAGTGCATAAAGCAAGTATGTCATTATCACCATCACGATCAAAATCGCAGAATGTCGCACCCGTATAATGCCGCCAGGCCTCAACAGGTGCAACTTCATTCACCTCCGGACTCCTGAAAGTGCCGTACCGGTCAATATTGTATACACGGATATGCGAGTATCCCCGGTTGTTGTCGACCGGAGTCATAAGCTCCGGGTATCCATCACTGTCCCAGTCTCCAGCAGCAATCCCGGTCCAGGTCTCATTAGTCTGCTTCAAACACCTGTAGTCCTGCAATTTCCAATTGGTTCCAAACTGCCACCATTCCAGATAACACGGACTGCGGTCATATCCCAATGAACTGCTCAGCACGAGATCATTCAGACCCGAGCCAATCGGTCGGGCTGATTCTGCCGGTGATTGCATAAGCAGTGTCACCGCTATCAAGATCAGGACCGCAGTCAATCTCATTCCTAATTCTTCCGCTCTCTGAACACCACAACACTCCACAGCTTGATATCCGACACTTTCACAGTCACTCCGTCCTGTGTTTTCTCAATTGCTAATGGTTTGGCAAACTCGGAGTAAACATCGGTCCCGTCCGGTGTCAGGACAAATGCATCAACCTGCCTGTTGGCCAAAGTCTTGAATGTCACAGTGACATCTTTGGCTGGTTCTGCAGGCTGTTGGTTTGTCGGATAATTTTCCGGCAGGTTTATCATATGCACCATCAGGTAACGTGTGCCGTCTTTCTCGATCCGCTGCTGAACCAGATCATCCCACCACAATCTCGCAGGAGCTTTTACATCGAACAATATGGATGAATCAGCAATGTGCCTGATGTCCGGGTCCCAGAAGAACTTGCTGAATCTGAATGTGAATGACCTGTACGGATATGGCCCCCAGGTAGCCGGACTGGGTTGATTGTCCCAGCCATTCATTATTTGAAGCTGTGTTCCGCATGCAGTCCCGGTTGCCTCCTGAAGCTCACTTGTACTCAACATATACCCACAATGCCTGTAACCGCCGACTTCTCGTGACGCAGCAACCTCATCGTGTAAGTATTTGGCAAAAGTTTTCATATTGTTGAGATCGGTGCCGGCAAGGGATGCAAGATAAGCACCCTCCCACAGGCAATATACACCTCTGGCCTTTGCCTGGAATGCCTTTTTGCTCTGTTTTTCAAGTCCATATGACACGCTTCCGGCGTTATAATGCATCAGACAATCCGGACCGATGTTCTTCTTCATCCAGTTCTGAACATAGCTGTTCCATTTAACCTGTTCTTCATCCGCATTATCGCTGACAACTTTATGGAACTTGCCCTGCGAATCGTAGACATTTCCCGGTGCCGGAAGTCCATCACTACGAAATCCATCCCAACCAAACATCTCAACTGACTTCTTGAGCTGATTCAGCATATACTCTTTCATCTCAGGTCGCCAAAGGACCCCGGAGGAAAACCATTGACCGGTAGAACCAGGCACTGTCTCAGTTCCTGACATTTTGTCCAGTATTTCAACATCGAAATTGCACAGTCCAGGGAAAGGTCGTCCAAACCGGTCATAGTTCCACCACTGCGGATGAGTCCGAAGAAATTCGACTCCTGCAGGCCCCCACGATGCACTTATCACATATGAAAACACGTTTATACCGGATCTATGACACCCATCGATAAGAGCTTTGATGTTAGCCTTGGTCTCTTTATATCCAGTCTGACCGCTACGCCACTCATCCTGCTCAGGAGCCATGCTCTCCCATCCGGAAGGCTGCCAGGAAAACACATCTACTGCAGTATTATGCCATCGTTTGTAGATACCAACAAGTTTTTGTTCGACTTCTTTAGCCCCCTTCAAACTGCCAAAATTGCAGACTCCTGCCCAATGTCCAACCTGCCAGGGATATTTACCGACGGCAAAGAATGCCCAGCCCACCTGTGGAGCTTCCCCAGGTGCAGCAACCTCAATCCTCAGAGAGTGTCCCCATTTCCGGTCTACAGGCACTTTCCATGTTCCTGTGATTGTCTTCTTTTCACCGGGACTAAAACTGATCCTTTGTTCCATCACTGGTTCAGTTTTATCGAGTTCACTGATCACCTGCATTTTGCATGTCAGTTCTTTTGGCTGTGTCCCCAGATATGTAATGCTTGCAGTAAACGATGCTGTTTCGCCGGGTTTAAAGCACACCTTCTGAGCAGCAATATCATCTATCCTCAAGCTCTGACAAAATGCCACTGTCGGGAATAACAGCCATGCAATGATGCCTAGTAGCATATAAAGCAGTCTATTGCTCAATTTGTGCCAACTCTTTTTCATTGTAGCTCCCGGAACAATTCATAATAGCAATGGTATATTCACCTGCAAAACAAAGTGCAGTATGAGTTCAATTTGAAAGTGTCATCCTGGACCAGTTGTATAAAGGTGCTAGAAGATAGCTCGGAGTGAGAATGTATACCAGGGATGGCAATTGCCAGTGAAACAGCAGTCCAATAGTCCAAACAAAGTATTCTATCAGGCTGATCAAGAGAAGTGAAAAAACACCTCTACAAACAGAAGTTAAAATCTGTTTATGACTGGCCTTTCTGTCGACAAAAACGGTTCCGTATTCCATAAATGAAGATTTGATCAGTTCCATAAGCTTACGACAATTTGCAGGATTGCCAGCAGATCCAGTTACAGGAGTTTTCATATAAAGCCACTGAGGCAGACCATTGATCTGGTAAGCTATTACTGCTGTAGACATATATAGCTCCTGTGATGTTGAAGTATCTTAATGCTTTCCGCTTGATAGATACTCAGCAATACCCTCAGCCAGAGCCTCTGCCATCTTCTGCTGACCTTCTTCTGTTCCAATGAACCTGGCATCAGCCTTGTTGCTGAGGAATACCATTTCAACTGTTACAGCCGGAACCTTGCTGTATATCGAACCGGTCAATGCACCCTGCATTTTGCCTATCTTGGTTGAAGTGTCTCCTTTTACACCATTGTCTCGTAGAACCCCTTTGAGTTTTGATTGCATTCCTTGATGGATGGCCTTGGCCGCAGCAGAGCTGGAAATAATGACAGTGTTAGCTGGCCCGACTATTCCGTTTTTCTTTCCCTGCTTATTGGGGTAATAAAGTGTAAACCCGCTGCCTCTGCCGGTATCGCAGTGCAGACGAATCAGGAGGGATGCGTTGCATAAGTTGGCGATCTCAGCACGGTGTTTGTTTGTTACTTGCTCATTCATCGAAGCCTTAGTGCATTTGACTGTATAGCCCATCGTTTCCAGGACCTGAATAAGACACTCTGCTACTTTCCAATTAATGACAACTTCCTGAAGGCTGTTTTGCACAGCGCGTCCTGCACTGACTTCAGATGGATGCCCCGGATCAACACATATCGTGATCGAAGGCTTTGACATAGCCGTATCTGCTGATGTTGATCCTGGTAGGTGAAAACACAGGCCAATAACAAGTAAAACGCCAATAAGAATGCTTACTGGCGCGCTTGAAGATTTATGGGTATATGTATTTAGAATCATCAACTCATCCTGTTCTATTTTGCTTCCTCTTCGATTACATCCTCAGGAACTCCGGCCAGATAAGCGCTGATTATTTCACGGCATTGATCGACATATTTTACGGGTGCGATGATATCACCCCATTCGTATTTTCGTATATAAAATCGACCCTTAGCCGCTGCATAATTACCTTTTCGAGGTCTCAGCATAGATGGAATACCCTCTGCCACTAAAAAACTTTGAACCAGATCTGCAGTAATCTGATCCGGTGCTTGAAAAACAACTTTCAAGTCACCATCATTTTCGCTTTCTTTTGTCATATAAATACACTCCGAATAAATATGAAAAGTTATTTCGTCTGTTCTTGTTCCGGATCTTCCGGAACTCCTGCCAGATAGGCTTTAATCAAATCCATACTGCGGTCTGCATATTCTTCAGGCACTACCACATCACCCCAGCAGCCTTCACCGGCTTCCATTATTCCGTCCATCCAAGGTACCATTTTGGATTCTATTATCGACGGTATACCCTCACTCACCAATAGACCGTGCACCAGTTCTGCTGTGTATGCATTTGGTGCGTGCAGGACAACCACCAGATTCTCACCCTGCCCTTGCTCTTTGTTCATATCAATCACCTTGTTGTGTTTATAATACTACCTCGAACACTATACAGCACCTCCAACTTAATAGGCAATTACATCTGGCAAAAGCAGGAGAATCCAGGCTAAGGCTAGTATTCTCTTAGAGACAGGTCTATAACTCAGTACATTTCAGAAGGGAATATGTCCATGTCTGAACCAAGCCAAGCTCTTCGCATACTATCTATAGGTGCACATCCTGCTGATGTCTTTGATCAGTCAGGAGGTACAATGGCACACCATGCCCAGCGAGGTGACTATGTTGCGTGCATTGTCTTAACCCACGGAGCACGCGTCCACGATAAGGTTATCAGCGATTCAATGTTCCACCGTGATCAGGTACCGGTCGGCGATGAACTGACTGCAATGATGGCGGAGCGTTCGGATGTAAAAGCCGAGGAAGTCCGGAAAGCCTGCAGAATCCTTGGTTTTGAAGATGTGTATTTCTTTGGAGCAGATGATGCCGTTCTTTTGGTAACTGAGAGCGCTGTGAAACGTCTGGCTGCAATGATCCGAGAAATCAAGCCCGATATTATACTGACTCATTTTCCACAGGAGAATGATGCATTCACCAATCCACACGCAATAGCTGGTCAAATTACGTTACATGCAATAAGTTACGCTGCGAGTGTTGATCCGAACGACAATAGACCGCCGCACCGGGTAGCACAGGTGTTCTTCTTTGGCGAAGGTGCTGCGGGTGTGCGTCGTCAATTGTGGGATACCAATGGCGGATACTACAATGATGTCTTTATCGACACGACTGATGTTATTGAAAAGAAGTTGGAAGCATTGGACTGTCTGGTCAGCCAGGGATACGCCGGAGCATATGTCCGCAAGCGTATTGAAGCCAGTGACGGCGCTTTCGGTGTGGCTGGCGGCGTTTCCTATGCAGAAGGTTTCATTTCAATGAACGCCGAAACCCGGTATTATCTCCCATTGACTGAATATGCGCTAAAACGAGCGCATTACTCAGACCACGAGAATATCGCACAGCTTAGCTTAAGAATCAAAACTGATTAGTAAGTCATTGAATATACGGACTCAATCGTGTGTCTTAATAGGGTGAGGAACGACACGCCTTAATTCCCCCTTTTAAGGGGGCTCGTGAACGTAGTGAACGAGGGGGATGTGATGCTTGTATTATTTACTCGATGCATACAAGTTTTTAGTACCATTGAATTCACATCCCCCTACCCCCTTCAAAGGGGGAATTGGCCGGATATGTAACAGCAGATTAAAATTCCATACTGGACGGAAGGTTATTAACAATGTGGTATGACAAGAGTTTTAGGCGCAATCTTATAGATATGCACATCCCCGACTGGGATGAGAGGTTTATGTCGAAGTTCGATCCCAGGGAATACGCCGAACTGATTGAGCTTGGACATATTGACACTACCTATATATATGCTGGTTCATGTCTGGGCAACTGCTATTGGCCTACTGAAGTTGGCCACATGCATGCTGGACTCAAGGGCAGAGATATCATCGGTGAAACCATCAATGAATGCAATAAGCGCAATATCCGCGTAGTCCTATATTTCAATATCTGGTCCCTGTGGGCATATGAGAACTATCCTGACTGGAGAATTGTGACCCCGAGTGGCAAGGGAACGGCTGACTATCTGTGGACACCAGGTCACTATGGAGTGCTCTGTCCGAACTCACCATATCGGGATTATGTTGTCGCACAAATCGAAGACCTGTGCAAGAAGTATGAGTTCGTAGGTATGTGGTTTGACATGAACTTCTGGCCTTACACAGTGTGTTATTGCCGTCACTGTGCGAACAGATGGGCTGAAGAAGTCGGCGGACTGATTCCCAGAACTGTCGACTGGAACGATTCGACCTGGCTGAAATATCAACAAAAGCGCGAAGAATGGCTGGCTGAATTTACAACGTTACTTACTGATACTGCCAAGAGTGCAAAGCCTGGTCTCAGTGTCTGTCATCAGTCCGGTCTCTGTTCGACTGACTGGACCAGCGGTCCATCACAGGCATATTTCGAAGCAGTAGACTACCTGGGAGGGGATTTCTACAGAGGATTTGTAGACCAGACATTCATCTGCCGGATGTTATATAATCTAACTCAGAAACTTCCGTATGACTACATGGAGTCCCGCTGCCCTGATTTAAGTGAACACACTACAGCCCAGGAATATGAACGTATCTACACCCATTTCTGCCTGACCCTCGCCCACAACGGCGCCAATTTCCTTATAGATGCCATCGACCCCGAAGGCACGCTCGACCGTCGTGTATACGAAAGTCTGGGCAAGACATATCGTGACCTGGAAAAATATGAAAAATACCTGGACCCGAACAGCCGTCTCTGTCAGGATGTCGTGATATATTTCAATTTCAACTCACTGCATGATCCGGCAAAGAGCGGTATTGAAATCACCGACCAAATGGGTGAGTTCTCTCAGGTTGCAACAATGTCCAACATAGGCCGTATGCTGCTCAACTCTCATGTCCCATATGGTGTCGTAACAGATAAAAACCTGCAGCAGCTCGATCAGTTCAAAGTAATTATTATCCCGGATTTTGTGATTTTCAGTAAAGAAGAAGCTGAAGCCATCGCTGAATTTGTTAAGGCAGGCGGTGGGCTGTATGTATCCAAAGGCTCAGGCATATACAAATCGGGTCGATGTCCTGAGGCTGCAGAGATAATTTCAAAGGTTCTGGGCATATCGGTCGAAGGTGAAACAGTTGAAAGTATCAGCTATATTGCACCAACCGAGAGTGGCACAGAGATTCTCAGCGATCACACTGCTGCATATCCTATGGCTCTGCACAGCACCCAGCTCAAGGTCAATGTCACGGGTGACGCAACCATATTGGCCACAACTACCCTAACCTACACCGATCCAGCAGATCACACAAGATTCGCATCCGCAATCAGCAATCCACCTGGCGAATCTACAAATAATCCTGCAATGACTATAAATACATATGGTAAGGGCAAAGCGATGTTTGTAGCAGGTGCTATTGAATATGCCAAATACGAGCAACAGAGGCTGGCATTTATCAGGATGATAGAATCTGTTTTGCCAAAACCATATGACCTGCAGACTGATGCTCCAAAAGTCGTCCAGGTTACTGCCGCATACCACGATAGCAGCAAGGTTGGTCCCGGAATAGCTAAGCGCTGTGTAGTAAACCTGGTCAACTGCCCGGATATCCTGCCGGCAATACCAGTAGCTGAGATAACCATCCGTATCAAACCGGAGATCATGAACAATATAAGGGTAACGAAGCTTCCGGAGGAGCAGGTTATTGAGCATAAAATTGATGGTGATTATGTTGTATTCACAGCAACAAATCTAGAGGTATTTGGTATGTATGCTGTAGATACTGTTGATTAAGATAATTCTTGTAATTCTAAACCAACCTTGTCATTCTGAACGCAGTGAAGAATCTGCTTTTATGCAGCAGAACCGAGATTCTTCACTGCGTTCAGAATGACAACTTTACTTGTGTAAACGTATTACTGCTGTTTCGTATGCTGGTATTGATACATTCAGTGTCGAACCAAGCTTCACAGAATTTACCGAGCCCCATATGCCGTTTTGGTATTCACTGCGATTGTATGCCCCGCCGACTTTTAATCCCCAGTCTTTTGAATTCACAGGAATTGAAATACGGGTATCTTTATCAGTGACGTTTACCAGCACCATCCCAAAGTCACCATTTGGTGCACGGTAAGGTTGGCTGAAGACATCAGGTATGATTGTCTTTTCTGATTTACCTACTAAAGACTGGAACCAATCAACCTGGTGTGTGGAAATTGCAGTGCGGTCTAACGGACGCAGGAACTCACCAAACATAAGAAAATCCAGATTTGCCCGTCGGCATGCTGCAAGCTTCTTTAGAAACTCCATTTGTGGTTCACATGCCGGATCCAGCATATCAACATCGTGTCTGCCAAACCAGCCAAGCTGACGACCACGGACCAGGTTGAACCCCAACTTGCCGGCGAATGAAGCCATTACTCTGGACTCGTCCGGCATCATATAGACGCCTATCTCGATCGTACAGTCCTTATAAACACTCTGGAAGATAGGAATACCATTTTCGTAACTGTAAACATCCGAATGTCCTGTAAGGAATCCATCGACTGCTCCAATATAACTCTCGCTCAGGTTTTCACCGAAAATCGCAAGGTCTTTCTTGTCAGACTCTGCCCTGATTCGCAAAGCAATCTCGCGGGTTCCCTTTGCATGATATGTGCCGCCATATGAAGCATGGCCGTGGTTTTTCGCATAACACAGGTTTGGATAGTTGACCAGTTCATCCAGGTAGACCCCGTCCACACCATCTTCTGCGACTACTTTCTTGTACATATTTACCGCGAAGTCCTGCCATCCTTTTGACCCACGGCACATTTGGACCATCTTCCGGACTTCACCCGGGTAACGGGGAGCATCGGCAGGAACATCCCAATAACTGTGAATCATTTCCCCTTTGATATCCCGACATACCCAGTCCTCTGCTTTGATCTCTTTCCAAAGTGGAAGCTGTGTCTCGAAAAGTTGTATATTCATATAAGGAACAGATCGCACACCATCTGCTTTCATTTTGTCCACAGTCTCTATGAAACCAGGAGCTGCCGGGGAATAATTCGGATAGTCGTGGTCGTGTCTGGGATTTTTCCACCAGGCGTACCAGTGGTAGGCATTAGTCTCACCCAAACGTTCAGTAAACCTGTGGAACCATTCAACACTGCAGTTGGGAAGCCCATAAATACCGGAGTTCCAAACCATAGTGTCTCTGAACCACTTCGAATACGGATCTGTGCTTTTAGTCAGTGGTTTCCATTGAGGGTTGCTCAGTGCCCATTCTCTATAGAGCTTTGCTGCATTATACCAGTCACCCTGAATCGGCCCGCACGCTACCGGATATGGCATACTCCAGGAACTTACTGCATCGGACTGCTCAGGATAATGCATGATATACCAGCTGAAAGCTTTTCCCGATAGTCTGGGTTCACAGGTAAATGTTTTTCGATACCCTTCAGCATCATACGATGATAAATACAGGCTGCCCTTACCGATACCATCGCAGTAGGTCAACATTTGTATGGTCATGCCGCCGCCAGGATAATTTGTCCATCCCTGATTTGCAATCAGTTTTGCACGGGGATTCTCACACTTAGTTCCACCATAATATGGAACCGCAATATACTCCTTTTCGTGTTGGTTCTTGACGCTGGTGCCAATACCGGAGATGATGGGAAAATGGGTCTCTCCAAGCACTACCGGTTGGGCTGAATCCAACTTCAAGTTCCATCTTGCCACAGATTCATTCTTTGCCAGGGTAAGGGTAACGGTTACATTCATTGAGCTGCCGTTCTCATTGAGTTCACAGCCATCATAGTGAAGAATCAGCTTGCGGCCATTCGAAGTAGTAAGTAATTCGCTATGCTTCTTGCCTGCGGACTTACTGGTTATTAACCGGGGTTGATCTGTCAGATAACTTGCTTGCGAAGCGAAAGGCACGCCAATAGTAAAAACACCCTGCCCCGGTTCCTGAATGTATGAGATATTCTGGAGTTTGTCCCGGATATCTACAAGATCAAGGGTAGCTGCATTAAAGAAATAGCCGGCCTGGTTGTTTTCAAGAGCAATACAATTAATACTGTGAATAGTTGTCGGTTTATTCTTTGGGGGTACAGCATATGCTGCTACCGATACTACATAGACAGCAAGAATAGTAATAATGAGCTTTCTCAGTATCAATATCTGGTCTTCCTTTTCAATAAAGATATATGAGTCATTTCAGTATGAGGTAGCACAGGCATCCTGTCAACTCATTAAATTTGATTAGGTATTTGTTTGCACTCATATGCTATAATAGTTCTCAATAGTCAGAATATTTTGGAACTTATTGCAATCGCAACAAGTCCAAAACACAAATACGCCGAAAAAGGCGAACGGAGGAACTACAATTGAACCGATTCAGTAAAAAAGGATTTACATTAATTGAATTGCTAGTTGTTATCGCAATCATAGCAATCTTAGCTGCAATTCTCTTCCCGGTCTTTGCAAAAGCGCGAGAAAAGGCCCGTCAATCAAGTTGCGCTTCTAACCTGAAGCAAATTGCAGTGGGTATAGGTATGTATTCACAGGACTACGATGAAATGATGCCCTCATTCGGAGATGGCCAGGACACTGCCGCAGCCGGCTCATATCCCTGGACTATCCCTGGTCTTCTTAATGCTTATGTGAAGAATTACAAAATTTTCGAATGCCCATCCCAAGCTCCCAACGGCGGCAATCCCATCAAATGCGGATACTTCGCCAATGGTGTTATCGCTGAATATGGTCATGCTGTTTCTACTGCTGCTATAGGCAAACCTGCAGCATTAGTACTGTTGATGGAATTCGGTGTAAATGCAGGTACTACATACTGCCGTCCTTACTGGACAGGCGCCGGTTTCTCGGAATACTGGAATACATGGGGCGGATTCCCAATCCACAGCGGTGGCAGCAACTTTGCTTATGTAGATGGTCACGTCAAGTGGACAAAAGAGAGCGCCGTTCATTCCGGAATGTGGGGTCTATATCTTGATGCAAACCACGCAGAAGACGGACCAGTTTTGCACTATAATCTGTATGTTGACTTGAATTACTAGTAGTGGCAATTCTACACATTTAGACATTTGGTAACGACCACCAGATCGGGTGGTCGTTACCATATCTTTGCAGCTTATTCTTTGACTATTTTAAACAGCTTCCCATCCCCTTGTTTCAAGGTAACATTCACTGTACTGCCTGATTCCACAAACTGCACTTCCTCCCATTTGCCTTTGTCAGCTGAGAATTCCATCAGTTGACCTTTGCCATAATTCAGCGTCAGTTTGGCTGTTGATACATGCTTATAATCACGGTTCATCACCATAAATGCATTCTGGATGCCCTTTTGTTTAAACAAACCTATAATATAATCGCCTTTAGATACTTGCACTGGACTGCTTGCGGGAACTGCTTCTGTACCGACGGCTAAAGCTCCGGTATGGTAGACTGCTGTTGATGTCATTTTGAGCATCTCGTTGCCGACTGTTCTGAGATCTTTGTTGACTGCAGCTACGTAGTCTGCATTTGGGGATCTGACGCCATCCTGTATAATCGCATCATCACCTTTCGAACCCCAATAGATAAACCAGCATAATCCGCGTCCACCGTAAGCAAGTGTTGTAAATGCCAGCCATCTAAATTCACCAGGTGTAGGAGTTCTCCAACCAGGCAGTTTGCACGACTGGACAACATTCAGGAATGGTATAATATGCGAAACTGCTGCTTCTCTGATCAGTGCAAGATTCAAGAAGTACTGCTGTCCATCAACACCATTTTCCAGGAAATGATAATGGTCATAACTGAGAAGCTCCGGCTTAATGATATCTATGTATTGCCTGAGATATTCATTGTAAAGGCGTATAGTCTCCTTGTTCGTCCCTACTCCTGCAAAGTTATCCGGAATGCCGATAGGCCCATTTGGAGCTTCCTTAAGATCAACACCAAGCTGCTGCTGGTTTGCATAGGTCGGGTAGAGGTTGATATATGTCAGTCGGGTAGGATCTTTGGATTTCACATACTGGATGATTCTTGCCAAGCCAGAAAAAGTCGGTGCCTGGGGCTCATCAACTATATAATAGCCTTCCACTGCAGGGCTCTTCTTAGCTGCTTCGATCAGTGCATCCAGCCTGGCTTTCTTTACGGGATCATCCAGAGAGGCTGGTCTGAGCAGCACACTATAGACCAGGGATTTCATGCCACCCTTTGCTGTAGCATCCAAAGCTACCAGCGGGTCAATGAAATCAACCAACGGTGCATTTGGATCCTGCCAGCGTTCCCAGTTAATGTGAGTATAATTGTCCTTAGCCATAGATGAGGTGTTCTCAACCGTGGCAGGTCCCGGAACCCACATCGTTACAATGAATTCCTTCTGCTTCCATCCCTTAGCCTGCAGGCTGCAACTCAAAACTGCAAGAATGCAGGATGTTATTATAAAAAGCCTCATGATTTCCATTTCATCTCCTTATATATGGTGCGAGGGATTATGTGAGGGGTTGCGATATAAATGTTCAGTTATTAGGGTAGTCTGCCATCCCGAACACCTATAGTGTCATCCGTGTGCGTCCCATATTATTGGTAAACAATAATGTTGTGCAGTTTGTCATTCCCAGCTTGACTGGGAACCCAGAAACATATGTATTGTCGAAAAGTGTGTTTCTGGATTCCCGATCAGGCCGGGAATGACATGATCATGTCGGTTGTACTTCCCACAATCTTGGGATGCACCCGCAGAATCGAAAACCTATAAATAATTAACCTTTTACAATTCGGATCGACTTAATCTTATCGCCGACTTCTATCTTCTTTACGACATCCAGTCCCTCAGTCACTCTGCCGAATACTGCATATTTCATATCGAGGAACGGAGCGGGGCCGAGGGTGATGTAGAACTGGCAGGAGGCACTGTCAGGATCTTGCGATCTTGCCATTGCAACAACTCCAGCTGCATCGTGTTTGAGATCAGAGGAGACTTCCAACTTGATAGTTTTTTTGGAACTTCCGGTGCCATTGCCGTTGGGATCCCCGCCCTGAATGACAAATCCTGGTTCAACTCGATGAAACGTCAGTCCATCATAAAACTTTTCCTGGGCAAGGTTGATGAAGTTTTTAGCGGTATTCGGAGCGCCTTTCTCATAAAGCCGGAACTTGATGGTACCCTTGACTGTCTCTATAACTGCAATACGATCTTTTGCAACTTCGGTCTTTTTTACTTGCCTGGCAGCCTTGACTGCAACTTTTGGCTTAGCTGCTGTTTTAGTTGGTGTCGGTTTCGCTGCCCAGGCAATTGTTGCTATAAACATAGCCAATACAGCGATAACTATAATCCTCTTCATAAACGATATTCCTCCAAATGTCTTCTTCCCTGGTAAATTTACCAGTGCTTACATATATATATTAGCGTTCATCAAACACGTAGGCAAGAGAGGTTGCAGGATGCTGAGTTCTATTGAGTTGAGACCATGTCAATAAACAGGGCTGCAGTCCAGTTATAATCGCATACTGTGGTTCCCAGTGAAGCCAATCTGCGGACATCAGGCCCTCCCTGCTTCTTCCGATGAAGATATACTGGTGAGATATCCCCTTCGGAATCATAGAACTCATATATCACACCATCTGCTTCATACCAGCGGATGATCTCATCGATTGTCCTCCGGCGCAAGTCCTCAGCAATATCGTTATATCCATAATGCTTCAGTCCTTCTATTATGAAGTAGTTGAAGTTAATCCATACCGGCCCGCGCCACATGTTGTCTGAGAAAGTGGGCTCATCTGCAGAAACGCTTGAAACAGGGAACGCTCTCCAGAACTCCTGTGGATTGGTCAAATGATCGACCAGCTTCCTGGCCTGCTCTTCTGACGCTATACCAGCGAACATAGGAACAAACCCAGCCTCGGTCTTGATCTTCACCAGATTCCCATTGTGGTCATTGTCATAATAGAATCCTGTCTCATCGTCCCAGAGATGCTGGTTGATAAGCTTTGCTAATTGCTCTTTCCGGTTCTTCCAGGCTGTTGACTCATCAGGACTTCCTAAAAGAGCAGCCATGTGAGATAGATAGAGCATTTCATTAGCAATAAAACCGTTGAGATCGATAGCATCCTTAACTGGTGTATCAAATCTTGGGGAGTTGTCCATACCCGAGGAATCACCATCGTTCCATTCCGAAAGTCCATTGCCATCGGAATCACGTTCGCGAAGATCATACTCGATCATCTTCACCAGTCTCGGATAGCAGTACTCGATAAACTCAACGTTCCGAGTGGTCTCATAGACTTTCCACGCTGACCATGCAAGGATCGGAGGTTGAATAATAGTAGATTCATCGTCTACACCCATCCTGTGTGCAATGAAACCATTCTCATGCTGCCTCGAAAGGACTGCCTTTATACCATTTTCAGCCCATTCACCGGAAATGTATCGTAGTCCCACACTGTGAAAACCGGAATCCCATATCCACATATCTCTATGCGACCAACGGTCAGGAGTAGTCCAGGGGAGTTGTGTATTTCCCTGTGGACTCAAACAGTTGACCTTCATCACGGAGGCACACTTTGAGAAGACCCGTTGTTCTGAATTGGAAACATGGCTTACATAAGGCAATGAATCAAAGAAGCTTATGTGTTGATTAAAAACACCATGGAAGTTATAACGTAAGGCTTCCTGAGCTTGATTACAAGCTGCAATAAGATCGGTGCCATAACTCAGAGCAAAGACCACTGAATCTGCGGATGTATTAAGTTCTGCCTTCATTCCGGATATCGATAAATCCGCAATTCCCATATTTGAGATTCCAGCCATAACCCAACGAGGGCCATATACCAGCATCGCATTGTCAGCGGTGACTTCTTTCATGGCATCGCAATCTATCCTGATTCCTGCGGAAATTCTCGCATCAACATTGACGGCTTCGACATTGATAAGTACCGTTGACTTGTCTACGAATACCCACGATAACACCACGCGGTTAGCTTGGTTGAGATCAATAACTGAGGATACTGCATCAGAGGCGACAACACGATCTGTAACACTGGCGAATTCTTCGATATCTACTCCATCTACTGAAGCTGTAAATGTAATAGTTAGAGGCGGATCGAGATGGAAGAGAAAACCGCGTCCTTTTTCAAGACTGGAGCCGATAAGTTGAGTTCTTACATCGGTCTCCCCGTCCATCCCGGAAAAGGCAAAAAGCTGTCCGCCTTTGCCCCATATGTCAGGAAGTAACATAAATCGGCTCCATCAAAATAGATATGCCTGCCAAGTTTACACCTAAGGTTTCTGCACTGCTGGTTCGGGAACTTCTTTGGTGACCCCAGTTGCTTTCAAGGCATACAGAGTCTGCCCCAGGAACGCGTTGGTGTTGTCATCAGATATTAGAAGTAAACTCACACTGCCATCTTTTAGCGTAGGACCCAGGGTCATACCTTCATAATTATTGAACTCACCAAGGGCAAATCTTTTTTCCCACAGGAGAGCCTTAGCAGCAGGTGTGTAGGTTTGCCCCTCCAGGCCAGCTAAACTGCTAACATCGGTGGCTCCTTTTAAATCAGCCAGATACACCCGGGATCGAAATCCCTTACCATCAAGCGCTCTCTCAAGCATCAACAATTGCCCACTTGCCAGCGCAACCATATCGGAGACGCCACTCATCTCATGCTGCAGGAAACCGCTCTCAATAAGGTCCACATTGTATGCCCACTGGCCTGCAGGTGAATAATCCGATGCAAACTTAAATATCCGAATCGTAGTTCCATTGCCTATAGCAGAACCCTTGCCATCGACTGTCAGCGCTTCCTCATTTGCCGTCCATATGGACTTATCCTTAGGGTTGATTGACAAAGACTCCAGTGACGCATTATCGCGCTGCATAGACAAGACAGCTGGCAAAGGCATAGTCGCCAGCAGACTCCCATCTTTAGTGGAATACTTGCGAATAGCAGGACCTGTCTCATCACTGATAAGCATGGAAGTGGAATCCACCATCGCGATACCTTCAAGGTCTTTCCCCTCAAGATTCTTAATCTCAGATACCACGGTAGCCGACTCAACTGCCCCGGTAGTCATGTTGATCTTGATATCCATATTGTAGACAGTCTTCTGTGTGTTTGAGACTGCCAGGTAGCGATATGTATTGTCTGAAACCAAACCAGCATAGGTCAATCCGCTCAACTCATGTGGTTTGAATGTGCCCGAAGTGATTGCAGCCTGTCCAACATCAGTAATCTTAGGTGCTGCCATCGAACATCCAGATATCACAACCGACAGAACCAGCAGACTGACAACCCACATTCCCCTGAAATAACTCATAATTCTTGCCTCATATTAGCCCGCATTATTCATGACTGACTCGGCTTTTGTCTTTACTGCCAGCCAAAAGCGAGCTTGGTGAATAATGCGGGTTAGTAGATTCTACAATTGCAGTCTACGCAACAAACAAGCAGTTGTCAATTTCGCCAGTAGGAAATCAGACCGTTGTGAGGTTTGCCCTCCAGGCCCGAAACCTGGAGGGATTGTGCTTTACTTATATTCTACTGGATCGGTTTTAGTCTCACATAGTCTAGTCCGATCATATATCCACGCGCTTTCGGGTTGGCACCAACTAATTCAGCTGTCAGCTTGTGTTCACCTACTGTAAGTTCTGCAGTTCCCAAAGACACCTCACCACCCGGAATGACTGACTCATTAAAAAGGTCCAAAGGTCCACCTAACTTATTACCATCCAACCACATTTGAACTATTCCATAGTCAGCAGCTTTGGTGAACTGTGCACAGATATCGTAAGTCCCTGCTTTATCGACAGGTAGTACAAGGTCAAGTTTGTCACCAGTTCTTGCTTCTGTCCACCATATCTGGTTATTACCGCTCCACTGGCCGGGGAATTCTTCAAGATTCTGGATCTGAGTGTTGCCTCCTGTCTTTCCGGTCATCTTGAGTTTTTCACCTTCCAGAACACCGGGAACTCTGTAGACTTCAGGCTCTACATAGAATTTCCGATCAGCTTTTGCAACAGGCTGGTAGAAATCTGCCCCCTTTGGTGACAGATACCAGTAGACCATACACGCATCCAGAGATGGCCGGTTGTTGGCGTAATACTTTTCTATATCACCCTCGAAAGACTTCTGGAACGGAATGTTGTCTGCGATCTGCCAACGGTTCACTACTATATGACCAGAGTTGTTATTTTCGTCATTCCTTGGCTGGTTGTGGAAGGCGTTGTAGAACAGTGTAGGGTTGCACCAGGCATAGCCAAAGAAATCTTCTGAACCTGTCCCGAATGTAGAAGGGAACTTCTCTCCGTCTACAAAGAACTTCTCATCACCTTCACCCCACCATCCACCTTTAGGGTTCCAAACCTCAAGCGCAACACCGCAGTATCTCCCGCGTCCGTCGGTCTTGAGCATGGGCCAGTCGATTGCACGTTCTGGCTCCTTTGGCAGCATCGCATCCCGGTGCCACTTAGCATGGAACCTACCGAGTTTATCTGCCGGCTGTGTAAGACCAGCGGTAGTTATTGAGAAAGGTGCAGAAAACGCAGTATCTCCCTCATTTTTCAACTCAACGACAGCTCCATTGGCAAATGGCATATACCAAAAGCTGTAGAAGCTGTCATCGGTGACCCCTAGAGGAAGGGACTTGTATTTATTTGCACCTAAACCTGACCCAAAGAAGTCTCCGATCGGTGCCCACACACTCGGAGTCTTCTCACCGTCCCAGTAAATACGTAGAATGACATTCCGGAGCATATCTTCCGACAGTGAAGATTGAGCAATGTTCATACGCAGACCTGTGATGGCACGTGCTCCCTGGATTCTGGCGATAGTTACAGTCTTGCCGGGATTGACTGATACATTCGGAGTCAGCTCTGTCTGATCCTGGCGTTTGGGTGATGGATCGCGACCAAGACCATATCTGAGATAATAATCCACTCCGCGAAGTGCTGCTAATTCTTCGGAAGACAGGTTCCGCTGGAATGTGGGAACTTTTGTGCCTTTGGGGAAGGTTGTGTATGTGAAATGGTAGTATGCTCCCCAGTCTTTCTCTGCGACGATCTTGCAGGACTTCTGATATGGAATCGGCACATAGCAGTTCTTGCCGGATGAGGCATCGTGAACAAGTGATGGGTAGATGAATGGCTCATTGCTCCCATCAAAATATCCGGAGAACGGTAGGTCAACAGCAGGTTCTGATGCTCCATCCAGGTATATTTTCACGTGCCCGCTGGTGGCATAAGCTGACCATATACGCGTTATGCAGCCTGGTCCTTTCATCTCAGCCATAACCTGAAGATCACCCTCAGTACGTATGATGCCATTGTGGTCGCCATTGGCATCCCAGGCTATATACTTTTTAGTCTTCGCATCGTATTTACTTGCACGGTCATAACTGGAGAACTGCTGACCTGTTTCCCCTTTTGCAGGCAGAGTTGCCAGACTCTCAAGATCGGTGAGTTTTTTGATCAAGTCAACATATCTATAAGTAACTGCAGAAAAGGCATTTCCTGTAACTAACAGGCATAACAGTATGGTGAATAGCACTTTTTTCATTGTAGACCTCCATACGAGCACAAGTTGTGTTATAACAACCAGGACAATTCTGATATTGCTGAGAGTCTAGCACGGTATTCTGATATCGTCAATGTTACGAAATGCTAGGTATTTTCCTATTATAAACAAGTTGCCATTAACTGAAACATTCTGTAGACATCAATATACCCCACCGGGTATATTCAACTGTGCTCGGAGCCAGGCGCCTGTAGTAAATAGCAAAGTCTTCTTAAACGCTCACGAAGGGCTGAACTTTAGTATCCGTTCTTCTGGGCCTAATGGATGGCGTGGATCTCTTTTTGACCTGATTGAGTGGTACCAATAGACGGCCCTTTCTGTCAATCCCCAGATACCCGGTGGAAAAGAAATTTTCGGCATCGGACCATAAGCCATTTTTGATGAACTTACAAACAGATTCCCTTTAGAATCCACAGCAATGCCGCAGGGGTTATCCACAGCTAATTTTGATAATAACTCACCATCACTGGAGTATATGTAGATACAGTTTTCCGCACCTACTGCCAGATACACCTTTCCGGATCTATCACATGCTATATACAGACCGCCGTGCTCAAAGCTTGTAAACGGCCATTGAGTAAGGTATCGGCCATCTCTGTTGTATTTCATGATATTGCAGTTATCAACAACGTATAAGTTACCAGATCGATCTATTGCCATATCACCAGGTCTGAAGTCGTGACTGGGTCCGCTTTGGGTAGCAGTTCCACTAGCATTCAAGGATGTTATTAATATGCCATCTCGGGAATATTTTGCAATGCGACCTTTCCCACTTGATGCTACGTATACGTTTCCATCTGAATCTACAGCAACTCCTACCGGATAGGATATATCTCTCAGATTGGCGCTCTTGGATGGAAACCGTGTAAGAAACTTTCCATTCGGGTCAAATATCTGTAATCCTGGTCTCCACAGATTCTTGACCTGTGTAGGGGTCAGTCCAAGTCTTCTAGGTTCCCAGTATTCCGCAGTTATGACCTTCCCATCCGGGCCTGCTGCAATACTCGTGGGTGAAGGCCATATTGGGAATTGCCCATTTACTTTGTGTCTACCTCCCCATTTTAAAACTAAAACCCCATCGTTGTTGAACTTGCTTATCATACCGCTCCCTGAAGAGTCAGCCATATATACATTGCCGAGGGAATCAACTGCTACATCACCAATACCAGTGGTGAGAGATTTTGCAACGGGAGTAAAATGGATTTTGTGCCGGATGACCCAGGGAACTAGACCGATAACGGTAATTGCTATGAGTGCTAATATAAGAAAGATTTTCCTACGACGCGAGATTGCTATGTGTTTAGTCACTGCTGTTAACCTCACTTTCAATGAATGATAGGATTTCCCCATACCGACAGTGGTCACAGCCCGGTGTCCTGGTAATGAATGCTTGATGCCAAGCAGCAGAAGCCTGCCGTAGTATTCTGGTTCTACTGAAAGAGTATTTATGGCAAATGCATCGCAAGCCATTTCCTGCTCTTGAATAAACTCCTGTCGCAATAGACCGAGAAGCGGGTGAAAGAAGAAAAGCTTTTCTGCAATTTGTGTCACGAAACCCCACGTCAGATCCAGACGTTTCAAGTGCGCTAGTTCGTGTGCGAGAATAGGAGCCAAGTCATCCATCTCACTGATAATGCCCTCAGGCAATATGATTACAGGATTTTGCATGCCCAGAAGCATTGGTCCACAGTTGGGATGAAGCATCAGTTTCGGAATCCTGCGTAAGCCAACTTGCCTGCACAAATCCACCAAATCAGAATAAACTGGTCCATCGTTGATGGTTGTACCCTCAGCAGTCACGTTTCGAACCTTCAACCATTCATGAGTAGTCCTGTAAATGCCGTAACATACTCCTGCAAACCAAATCACCATCAGAATATCTTCTAGTCTCAAAAGCGCATGATTCTCTTGGACAGTATCCGAAGCCACCACGGTATTACCGGATGGCTTCGGATTGTAATCTTTCTTGCCAGAGGAGATACCTATGGCTTTGGCAGCAACTACAGAAGAATTGTTGATAATCCTGGGAGCTGGCTTCACTGGTTCCGGAATAAATATCCTAATTGGCACAGTCCAGATGAAAATCAATATCAGCTTCAGATATACCAACCGCCAGAGCCAGCTTCTGATAAATGGAGGTGAGTTCTTCCACAGCCTGCATATAATCCAGACAATTCCGATAGAAAGCGATCCCTGCCATAGTACTTTCCAAGTTGAACTCACCCATCCATCGCTTATACCGGATAATATAGCACTCACTTGAGATCATCCTCCTCGTGTTCAGATCTCTTCTGATCAATCAGATCCTGCAGTCTATCAAGTTCCTCTTCACTCAACTGGACATCCTGGGCCAGGTATGCAACCAAAGGTTGAACAGATCCACCAAGTACCCGCTGTGCAAAATCTCTGAGTAAAAATCTGAGCAATTCACGTTTGGGCATACATGGTGAATAAAAATAAATCCCGTTGTCCATTTCACGCTTGATATAGTCTTTCTTGCGAAGACGTTCCATAATTGTCAGAATCGTCGTTCTGGCTAATCCGAGAGGTTTACCATATCTGTCGCTAACGTCTCTGACTGTCACAGGCGTATTATCACTTATATACTGAAGAACCTCCAGCTCTTGATTACCAATAGATTGTCTACTCATTACACTTCCTCACAATAGACGACATTTGTAGTCTAATGGAGTATATCATAGCCGACAGATGTAGTCAACACTCATGTGTAGAAAAATTATTTAAATGTTAATCCACACTCGGTACGACGAATATGACTCATCCAACTTCCCACGCCCATAGTTGTTTCCGTTGGAAAACTGGTATGGATCGTGGTATATTAGCTCAATAGGACGAAATCCAGGAGAGCATAACATGCTGTGCAATCGACTCACGCTCATTATATTTCTACTCATGATCTCTACCACCAGTTGGGCTGAGACCGGGATTGTGAGTTGGGTCAACTGGTCTACGGAGCCCGGGATTGCCCAGGTGGTTTCGGGATTTGCTGGTGTCAAAGCTGAGCTCAGCCTGGCTTCGGACGGGAAAACTATCAGTACAGTTGATCAACTTACTGCTGCCGGATGGAGTGTTGAGAACGGATGCCTTATTACTCCACAGCGATCCGGTGGAAGTAAGATTACTCTTCATGTTACCGGGCTTCCTGCCGGTGTTCAGGATGTTTATGTTCGACATCACGGCGGTGCCCGGACTCCCGGCAATGAATGGTGGTTTGATACGACTTTTGCACTCACGGACGGATCTGCTGTTGGCGAGATGCGACTGCTGTCCGGGTTGGGTGGGTATGACAGGTCCAGCATGTATGAAACCAAACAGGGTTCAGTAGGAACTGCTGATAAAGCTGTGTCTGAGATTACTCTTACTATTGAAAGATATATATGGACACAGTTCTCCAAAGCTGGATCTATACGGATAGAGACCACACCCTCTATGACGGCGTCTTATACGTCCATAAAATCCCCCGAGAATGATGCAGTGCGCGCAGAATTCAACAAAGGAGCAGTTAAGGATGCTTCCGGAAAGACAGCGTATTGCGTGCGAGTGGTGTCCGGAAGCTTAACGGTCAGACCAAAGAGTTTTGACTCTCTGAAGGGACTTACTCTGAATGCACCTGTTGATATCGACTGCGCTAAGGGCGAGTATGAGAATAAGCAGGTGCTGCTCTTCTCTGATACACAGGACTTGAAGGGCGTAAGTCTGCAGGCGAGTGAATTGAAGACATCCATCGGCGCGGTTATACCGGTGGAGTCAATAATGGCCTGTCCTCTTGGGTATGTGCAGTATCCACTGCCATACAATCTTGATCTGCATGGTTACTGGCCTGACCCTATACTCAACTTCCTGAAGAGCTTTGACGTTAACAGGGACGATGTGCAATCGGTCTGGTACCGGGTCTTTGTGCCACGCGATGCCAAGCCGGGAGCTTATTCCGGCAAGCTGACGATTACACCGACTAACGCTCCAGCCTTCGACGTTCCGGTGTCGGTGCTGGTGAGGAACTTCGAGGTACCGAAGATGTCACATTTCAGAGTTGTGGTCGGCTGCAATGCATCTGACGATTTTGAGATGAGTTATAAGATAAATCCCACTGCTATCTATGGATTCACACAGGACTGGATCAAGGAATTCCCAAAGTGGGCAGCATTGGGCGTGACAGCGCTAAACCTTGATTACCTCGGTGGGTCTTTTATGGAGGACAAGGCCAACAAGATGCCATCGCAGGCCCAGCTTGATAAGCTGTGCGAGGGTCTATACCAGAAACTTAAAGCACTGGAGGCGGTTGGACTGCGGGACAAGGCTTATCTTTATGTTTTCGACGAAGCTGATGCCCAGTGGTACCCGGCGATGCGCAAGATATGCGATGTGGTCAAGGCGAAGTTTCCCGACTTGAAGATAATGACCACAGCCCACGACTGGACGAACACAAATCCCGATGGCAGTGCCCCTGAGACAGCAAAGGGCCGCTGGACCGGGGCGGCAGGCGGCTTGGATAAAATCGACATATGGGTGCCCCTGCTTTTCCATTACAACTTCGAGCAGGCTGCACAGGCCCGCAAGCAGGGACGGCAGATCTGGTGGTATACGTGTAACTCTCCACAAAAACCATTCCCGAATTTTCAGATTATAAACTCAGCTATGGACAACCGTGTGCTGATGGGTTTCATGGCCTTTGCCTACGGCACTGATGGATATCTTTACTATGCAACCAGGGGTGGGAGCTGGGAGTACAACGCTCCCATTACCACCGGTCCATACACGGGCTGGCCTGTTGTCGATACCGGCCATGACCACCTCTACCAGAAAGGTCCTGATGGGAAGGGACTCCCAAGCAGGCGAATGGAGATGCTGAGGGACGGGCTGGAAGATTATGACTATCTTTGGATAGCAAGGGACCTTTCAGAGAAGCCAAAGGTTAAGACATCTAAAGATCCGGCTATAATTGACGGCATCAAGCTGATTAAACAGCTGTCAGCTCCTGGCAATGAGCTGGTAAAGAGTCTGACTGAGTATACTCAGGATACCGGCAAACTTGAGAGTGTCCGGACCAGCCTGGCAAAGTTTATCGAGAAAGCCCAGGGGCTGGTTAGGAAGTAGTGACTGCAGAGCATCCTTCGACTAGCTCAGGATGAACGGATGGGCTTATTCGACAGGCTCCTAAGTAACCCGGGCTAAAGGCAGGCTGGACGGATGGGCTTTCAAGAGCACCAAAGACTCGTCATAATACGAATGGATTCGTTTTGAGTCTCGAATTCGGGATTATCTGTAAACGAATTGAGCTCAGATTTTTGTGATTTGAGCGTGAGATAGTTCGTTTTTGCAATGCTTAGCGTTTCTATTTTTTCCTTTTTTGCTGATTGTCTCATGTAGAGAATGTGGTGAGAAGGGAATGGCCGAACCGGGGTTCGGTGGTCCCAGAAAAAATATTGTACATGATTATAAGACGCCAGGAAGGCGAATTCGTCCCGCTTTTTCGGCAAATTTCTTTGGGGAAATTTTCCCCACCCTGTTTCATAACATATATTTGAATATAAAACCAGATCATAGACGGAGAAAATGAGATGAGTGATGAGATAGTTCGGGAGAATGCGACAAATTTTGATACCAGTCCTCCTGTAGAGGTAGGTATGTATGATTCCTCGATGCGGTTGTTTTTTGCTGCGTATGAACCTATGTTTACTATGGCATATTCGGCCCTGCGGTCTGCATTGAGGGATGATGCCAATGTGCTTATAGTTGGGGCTGGAACCGGAGCAGAGATAGTTGAGTTCACTAAGAGGAATGACTCATGGAAGCTGACCGGCGTTGACCCATCAGCGGATATGCTTGCAATTGCAAGAAAAAGAGTCTGTGAATATGAGCTAAATGACCGGGTTACACTGGTGCAGGGATATACCAGCGATCTTCCGGAGGAACCGTTATACGACGCTGCTACGTGTATACTGGTGATGCATTTTCTGGAGGATGATGGGGCTAAGCTGAGTATTTTGGAGGACATCAGCAGAAGGTTGAAACCTGGGGCTTTGTTGGTATTAGTTGATGGATTTGGTGATACATCGACACCAGGGTTTGGTAACAAGTTTGCGGCATGGAAGCAGTTTCCTGTGGCAATGGGAATGGATCGAGATTTCGTCGAAGACCGTGCCCAAAGCATACTGATGCAGAGGATCAAATTCGTGCCTGAGAACAGAATATTTTCTCTGCTCGCAGAAACCGGATTCGTTCATCCGGAAAGGTTCTTTACGAGTTTCTTTTATGGGGGATGGATGGCATTTAAGGGATGAAACAGGGAATCAGACTGATCTGTCCGATCTGACAGATCAGTCTGATCACAGATCAATTTCTATTTTCTCTGAATGGTGGAGACGCGCAGTGTTGTATCGGTCAAGGGATAGTTGCTGGTTTGAGCTTTTGCGACTATTTTAGACAGATTTGCTGGTGTATTTGGCGGGATGACTGTGAATGGTTCTGTTATCGTTGATTTGCCGGCATCAATATTGAATGAGCGCTCGATTGGATCGCACTGCCAGGTTTTGAATTGGTTTTTATATTCAGTCATTATCATATTCATCATCAAAGTCGGCTTTTTTCAAGTATATCAGAAATCCGGATTGCAGGCTTGTATTTCCTTGGAACAGGTGTGCCAGGGAAATGATGGCACAAACAATGCAGAATATTTGTATGTAAACAGATAATATGACCCATATTGCGGAAAATTTTATCTATTTTTGCAGCAATCAAGTGTATTTCAGTCCATTTAGTCGTATTTGGCATGATTCTTGCAGGTATATTTACTAGGAGGCAAATATACAGATGGCTACTTAACGTATCCGGCCGAAACTCGTGTATACCGGGAGGTATAGTTTATTAGCTCAAGTTGCAAGAGAATAAAGGATACTACACAAAGCATTAAGGAGTAAAAGAGAGTGAATACTAAATTACTATTACTGACTATAGCCCTTGGATTGCTCATGGCCACCGGAGTTCAGGCTTCTGACTTAGGAGTAAACTTTGATTTGTGGGATGTGAATACACCTTCAACCCACTACCTGGATGTGAATACACATGGAGGTACTCCAGGCGACAACTTGAATTTCCAAGGTACCTTGATAAATAATTCTCTCACCGATAATCTTTACTTAAACTCGTTTTTAATTGATGATCCCACAATTGACCCATCCTTGAATCCTTCAGGAGACTTTGCTAATAATGCGATAACTTTCGACACCAATGCATCCTGGTGGAAAGGTTCCGGTTATGCCTATGGTTCAGGTATTCCATTGACTCCAGGTGAGGTATTTGGAGGGGTGCTATTCACAGCGCACACTTTTGATGGATGGACACAACCCGGTCTGTATTCGGGAAACTTCAAAATATTGGGAGGCGCTGATGCAAACGCAAGTGAAGTGCTTGCCGAGATGTCGTTCAGTCTGGATATTGTCCGTGATTATGGAGGATTTACAGATACTCTTGTAAATCCTGTGCAAACCGGAGGGCTGGGGTATGTTGCAACTTATACTCAAAGATATGACAACCCTCTCAATAATAAGACCGTGTTTGTGGATACTGTATGGGGAAGCAGTTCCGACTATACGAACGCTCCACTGAACTTTATCTGGGGCTGGCCACATCAGGTTGATCCGGGACAGTCCATGAATTCAGACATCCTCAGCTTGACGATCAATTCAGGAGTGCCGGCGACATACTATGGAAATGCTGCCACGATCGGTGGTTACTACCCCGGCGATGCTCACCAGTTCATTCCTGCTGATCAATTGCAGATCAACGTAGAAAGTCCCAGAGCAGTACCCGAGCCAGCCACTCTACTCGGTTTCGGTTTACCGATGTTAATGATTGGTATTGGTAAACTCAGAGGACTGCGAAAGTAGTAACCTTTTGCGCATAGATAAGTATGCCAAAGCCCTCGGGAGATAATTCTCGAGGGCTTTTTTATGTTTAACGGGCTGGTTTGGCAGATTTTTGGTCTGGTACCAGAACCAAATGTTATCACTGAGTTCAGAATGGCACAACTTGAAATATTCTTTGTATCCCACAGAAACTCCGGATCTGTGGGAATTCCATTCAACATCATCAAATGACTGCCGTATATAATGTCATTTAGAATGCACATTTATAGAACTATATCTGATATTGCCGATGTTTATATGGTTTGCAATTCAGTAAAACACATAAATCTAGCAGATAAATTCAAAAATATTGACTTTTATTGTCATTATTTTCGTAATTGGCACGATTCTTGCGGGTATATTTACTAGGAGAGGCACCAGCTGTTCTATTCATGGCTGCCGTTTCAATGAAGAGCTGTTTAAATACTCTAATGGCTGAAACTGAATAAGATAAAAATCTGAAAACAACGTACATATACGACCAATATATTAAGGAGTCGAAAATGAAAGTTAAAGTATTATTACTGGCTATGGTTCTTGGATTGTTTATGGCGACCGGAGCATTCGCCACCACCCTATCGTTTGATGATATTGTAGTTTCTGCACCTGCTGAGATTAATACACCACAGGTTACGAATGGCTACGGCGATTTACAATGGGACAATTTTTACGTGGCGGACGCAACCGCATATGCCGGCGGTAGTACCGGTTATTATAACGGTATGGTTTCACGCAACAATGTGGCATTCAACGGATATGGACATCCCTCGGGATTTTCGGCTGGTTCGTTTGACCTGGCGTCTGCATGGTTTTCAGCCGCATGGAACGATGAATTGCTCATTCAGGTTGACGGATACCTTGGAGGCGTATTGAAACAATCGCTAAGCACACTTGTCGATACATCCGGCTCAACTCAAGTAACATTCAACTGGACTGGAATCGACACTGTTGTCTTCACTTCTTCAGGGGGAACACCTAATATTGACTTTAGTGCGTATGGCAGTGGCACGCAGTTTGCGATGGACGATTTAGAAGTCAGTAACGTACGCGCGGTACCTGAACCAGCAACAGTTCTTGGTTTTGGGGTTCCGATTCTGATGATTGGGCTTGGTAAACTTAGAGGACTGCGAAAGTAGTAACCTTTTGCGCATAGATAAGTATGCCAAAGCCCTCGGGAGATAGTTCCCGGGGGCTTTTTTATGTTTAACTTACTGGCAATCTGCCACCTGCAGCGAGATTCTTCACTGCGTTCAGAATGACACCACCCCAGATTCACATCCCAGATATTTCTTGACTTCACTGCATTTGGAATATACACTATATTTATCAAACCGGTCGGAATAGTATTTTGCGCTGGCATGGATGCCTGTGAGGACTCCTGGAATACGTTTTCTTGATATACACAGGCAGCGAAAACCTGCAGGACTCGTCACGAAGGGACGAAAATATTCTATTTTCGAAGGAATCGTAGCATGAGCCCTCTCGATTTTCGCCTGCAGCGAAAACCTGCCGGGCTCGCTACGAAGGGACGAAAATATTCTATTTTCGAGGGAGTGTTATGCCTAAGAAGCTGTTTATTAAGAAGCCATTGAGCGTACTGCTCGATGAGGTTCATGGTGAAAACCGTCTTCGACGGGCACTCGGACCAGTAGCACTTACCAGTCTGGGGATTGGCTGTATCATTGGGACAGGTATATTTGTGCTCACCGGTGTTGCAGCACACGATAAGGCCGGTCCTTCATTGATGCTTTCATTCGTCGTGGCGGGGCTGGCATGCATATTTGCAGCGCTGTGCTATTCGGAGTTTGCCTCCATGGTGCCGGTAGCAGGAAGTGCTTACACATATGCATATGCAACTATGGGTGAATTATTTGCATGGATCATAGGCTGGGACCTGGTTATCGAATACACGATTGCCTCGGCTTCGGTAGCGTATGGCTGGAGCAAATACTTCCAAAACCTATTGAGCATCTTCCACATACACATCCCGGCTCTTATCTCGAAGGCGCCTATTGACTATGATCCATACCTGGGTCGGACGGTTTTGACAGGCAGTATAATTGATCTCCCTGCATTGCTCATTGCTGCTGTGGTTACTATTGTGCTGGTCAAGGGTATACGAGAGAGCACAAGATTCAATTCTGTTATGGTAGCGATCAAGATACTGGTAGTCCTCTTTGTTATAATAGTTGGCGCGTTCTATATAGATCCTGCAAACTGGCATCCATTTGCTCCATTCGGATACACGGGAGTGAGTCTGTTTGGGAAGACTATTCTCGGTGCTACAGGTAAAGGTGGAGAACCGTTAGGGATGCTTGCCGGGGCTGCGATGATGTTCTACGCATATATCGGTTTCGATTCGGTATCTACTCACGCTGAGGAAGCAAAGAACCCGCAGCGCGATGTTCCGATCGGCATAATTACAAGCCTGGTTGTCTGCACAGTGTTATATATCCTGGTCACTGCAGTGGTAACTGGAATGTCCCCATCCAGCCAGATAAATGTGGATGCTCCAATAGCTCATGCATTTGCTGACAAAGGATTATACTGGGCGCAGTTCCTGATTTCTGCCGGAGCGATTGCAGGTATTACAAGTGTCCTCCTGGTTCTGATGTTGAGCCAGCCGAGGGTGCTGCTTGCAATGGCCAGGGACGGACTTCTCCCGAAAAAGTTTTTCGGAGCGGTGCACGAAAAATTCAAAACCCCCTGGAAATCCACTATTCTTACGGGGGTTGTGGTCTCGTCATTGGCAGCTGTAATTCCACTGCGAATACTTGCGGAACTGGTCAATATCGGAACTCTGTTTGCCTTTATTATGGTGTGCCTGGCTGTGCTGATAATGAGAAAAATGCATCCGGATGCCCACCGGCCTTTCAGAGCACCATTAGTGCCACTGGTCCCAATCCTGGGTATTGCATTCTGCCTGCTGCTGATGCTCTCTCTTCCTCCGCAGAACTGGCTCCGGTTGCTGGTCTGGATGCTTATTGGTCTTGTGATTTACTGGTTCTACGGCCGGCGTCACAGCACACTTCGGAATGCTTCTGCAGAACCCAGTGAGAATGAGCCGGAGTGAGTTGAAGATATGATCAGACGGATCTGTCGGAGCTGACGGATCCGTCATTCACCTGAGTTAAGAAGGGATGCCGAACTGGGGTTCGGCGTGCCCGGAAGGGAAATTCTTTTAACTCGATTTCATGACTTCTATTTCGTATCCATCCGGGTCGTTAACGAAGTAGAACATATCATTGACCGGGCCTGCTTCGGGCCAGAACTCCAGGCCTTTGGGCTCCCATTGTTTGCGGAATACGGCCAAATCCGGCACCGAAAACGCAAAGTGGAAGATATCCTCCGAAAAGTTGAAGTCCGGGGTGTTGGGCTGATAACAGAGTTCCAGCTGGGTGTTATTGCCTGGCAGCTCTATGTATGCTAGCTTGTTTCCGGCTGGTGATGTTGCTTCCCTGACTTTTTTGAACCCGAAAGCCTCGGTATAGAAAGCAAGGGATTTATCTATGTCCCGCACCCTTATGCGGCAGTGCAGGAATTTTGGTTGGAAGTCCGGCATGATATTATTCTCCTCGGTTAGATGTTGCATCATCAGTTATTTTACAGGAAAAAATAATTCGCTGTTACTAACCCATAACGCAAAATATGGATATTTGGAATCTTTACGCTTTATAAGAATCAGGAATGGTTTGTCGAAGAGTAAATCTATGTATCTTGTTTTACCCATTCCTCTCATTCCCACACCCCCCATAAACTCGGACTTGATTTTTGCTCCACGTTCATCCAGGCAAAACTGAACTGATTGCTCTGCTATGCCCAGCACCTGTCCGTTTACTCTTTTATCCAGGGCCCGGATTGTGTGCTTTGTCAGCGTATCATAATGTTTTAATATATCAAAATCTATTACCGGGATATGAAGGCCCAGCATTTTAACGTTTTCCTCATGGGTACACTTCACATATCTTGCCTGCACCATCTTTATTGTTTCCTCAAGAGTTGATAATGGAGGAACTTTAGCGAGTATTAGCTGGTTTGTATAGTCTTTAGTCTCCAACTCTATAATAAAATCATCCTTGTTATTTTCATCAATAATTATTACCTGGTCGACCATTGGTGCATATTCTAAAGTCTTCACATCTTTTTCAGGAATCCCAAAGCTCTGTACAGGTTCACCAAGAAAAGCCAGGCCAGTATCATTAGCTCTATCAAATGGATGCCAGAATGGAAGCGATTTGTACAGGTTGGCATAGGCTACTATTCCCTCACGTTGTGAACCATCCTTGAGAAAATCACTGTGTATGTGGCCATGAAACTTCTGCTCCAATTCGTTTTGGATCTGCTGAACTATACCATCTTCAATAAATCCTGCTTTGGCAATATAAGCTGAGCTATCGATATCGGATTTAGACATTTTGCTATTGTTGAGTATTTTTGTATCCGGAGCATACGGAACAAGCGTTACCGGTCCTTTTGCCATATCCCGCAATTCATTCCAGGCCAGTTGAAAGGTGGCACACCATAGGATGTTCTTTCCAGGAATTATTTTCTGCTGCAGGTGTGGAGTTACGATAGTGCCTTTAAGGCTTCCGGCATCTGCTTTTAGCGGAGTCTGTTCTGGGGGATCAGAGTGTCGGGCAAGCATTTTGTATGCAAAGGGTATAGATGCAACTACGAGAACTGTTATTGCTGCACATATATATAATCTGTAGCTTTTCATGATTCTCCTTATTAGTGCCATTGTAACTTGAAAATGACCATAGCACGCATTGCGTGGTGGCTATAGGAAGACTACGAATAACTGTGGATTATGGTTTGGACTATTTCAGGTCCTGGATAAATGCGTGAACTCAACCTTGTTGTCTTTGTCGATATACACATAAATGCGCCAGAATGACAGAACGAAGGCGAGTCCTCATTATTCATAATTGAGATTGGTGTTCTACTACCTCATTGGACCAGTTACAATATCTCCTTTGGAGGCTGCATTTATATCTATTTTTCCGCTTTTATTCCTGACAGTTATAACTTGACCCTGGTCATCTTTGCCATCCGGACCTACACTGTAGAGCGTGTAGCGTTTGGATGTCTTCACATATCGCAATAATTTGTTTTCAGTGAATGGGTCATTCAACGCTTGTTTACAATACTCGAGAGACAATTGAGACAGATTGTCCGGGTAGCTGCGCTTATTTAGTTTGTAGACATGCAGCGCTAATGAGGTTTCCAGCAGGTTATTATGTGTTTCATTTACAGCATATTTCAGAGCCATATTATCATAAACATGAGCCATAGGTTTATATATTATCATCGCCATCCCATCTCCCCAACCTGCTGATGATATCGATTTTGTAGTATATTTTATGTGCATTTTTGATGCAATCGGATATGGTAAACTGGATTTGAAAACGGCCTCGTTCATGCACTCATGCGTCATCAAAATAAAGATTCGCTTTTCCCAGACGGGCATAAATCGAAATTCCTGATACGTTGGTTTTCCTGGATAATATCCACACATTTGATATGCGAGAATCACGTTGTTGTTTTTTTCATCTTCAATCGTCCTATATAATGGATATGCACTAGTTCGGATTTTCTGTAGTCTTCTTAAAGCAGCTAAACTCTGCTGGGTATTTAGTCTATCAATATAATCCCATATGAAACATCGAGCATTTCCTTCACAGGCGATACCGACAAGACTTGATATTGCTCCAATACCCGGGACGGAATCATTACCGATCTTCATTGCATCAAGACAGTCACTCATAGCTGCATTATAATCTCCATCTGCAGCTTTGACCTGGGAATCCAGAGAAAAGAGAACAGTAGCATGGCGAAATCCAGCATAGTAATAAAACAACTGTTGAGGTCCCTCCCAGGGTATAGCCTGGTATTTGTATGGAAACCCTTTCCTGAATCCGGATAATGCATTTTTATTTCTGGCTACAAGAGTCTTGATCTCTCTATAAGTCATGGAGCCTCGAACTACGCCACCATGTGAGGACTGGTTTGCGACAATTTTGGATAGACTTGCTGTTTTATCTTTATCTACAAGGAGGGCCTGGGCTTTGTAATAGTTATCAAATGCATTAGGAACAGGATAATTGGGTTGTTTGATAACGAGTTTTGGGATAGATGAATCGAAGAAATACCAGATGCCAACAACAGCCAATAAAGCGCATATACATACGACGGCCAGGAATATGACTGCCTTTTTTACATTCACCAGGATTCCTCCCAAGGTAATATCTTTCGGTGTGATGATACTGGATTTTTTCAGTCAGGTTCTGGATAACTGAGTAAACTCTACGTTGTTGTCTTTGTCGATATACACATAAATGCGCCAGAATGTCAGATTGAAGGCGAGTAGTTTGTAACTCACTTTGCGGGTGGGTATGGGGAGCCAGGATCTCTTGTCTATTACTTTGTCAAGAGAGTCTACCTCGAGAGCGGGTTTACCTAGACTCTCAATCACTTTCTGCTCAGACCAGCCTATTTGGGCACCTTTCGTGAGTTTATCTTTTTCGTTGAAATCCCGGGTGTGCCTATATATTCCAGCGAATATAGATAAAGCATTGAGCGCCATTATGATCAGGAAGGCAGTCAGGATGGTATAGCCTATTATTTTCTTCATGATAATGACCTTGTTTGGAATGACTGTGCAGGTAAAACACACTCTGGTATACAGCAAGAGTCAGTTCACATCCCCCTACCCCCTTCAAAGCAGGAATTGCGTGATGCAAATTTTGGAGGTATGACCAGCTATGCAGGTATCAATTCACACTATCCCATTTGATTATCTTGTAACGTTCAGGGCCTTTATAACTGCCGGTCCTGGTTTGAGAACCGTCGGCGGCGGTGTATTTTAGAATTATTCGGTTCTGGAGGCCTTTTTCGTAATCGTAGGTCTCACCATCGTCTTCGAACAGGGTGAACGGTGCCGGGTTGGAACCGTAGGCTTTGACTGTCAGTTCAAAACAGGTGCTGCTGCTGATGTGTTCTACAGGTTTTGCCAGAGGCAGTAAGGTGTTGTTCTTAATATACATTGGAATCTGGTCCATGGGTTTGGTGACGCTGATTGTGCGAGCACCGGCCAGTTTTTCTCCTGTCCAGAAGTCATACCAGTCTTCCTTGGGAAGATAGACCAGGCGCTGGGTCTGGCCTGCGAAGATCGGGGCTACTATGAGGGAATCACCTACCATGAATTGATCATCTACCTGGTAGGTAGCTGGATCGTCCGGCCAGTCCATAACCAGGGCCCGGATCGGCGGAGTGCCGTGCAGCCTGTATTCGTTGAATGCAGTGTAGTAGTAGGGAACAAGACTCATCCGCAGTTCAAAGAGTTTACGGATTACGGCTGTTACTTCCTCATGATTTGGCATGAGCTCCCTGCGATTGCTGGCGTCTTTTTCTATTTGCAGCCAGGGAGGAAGCATCATATACCACGGGTTTATCAGCGCCTGAGGAGAGAAAATGACTACTTCGACTCTGCGATAAAGCTCTTCAATGGTCTGGGTATCTCTTACTTCCGGAACCCAGAGCAGTCCTGAAAATCCCTGGTTGGCCATTCCTCTCACGTAGCACCTGTCATCGTAGCTGTCTGAGTAAATGACATATGGCAATGATGCAGCCAGCGCATATGAATTGCGGGCCAGGCCCCAGGTCCTCTTGTTGTGTTTCTGCAAGGGTTCCAGCATAGCCTGCTGATATAGAAGACCAAAGAGGGAGTGCATCTGCTCTCCGTCCAGTCCTGATGGGAATTCAGTTACATCGGGGAATGACCAGGGGCTTGGTGAAGACGGCTGGTTGTCACATTCGTCCAGCTTCACGGCATCAACACCTTTCTGATAGAGCTCCTTATCCTGCTGTCCAACGAATATGCGCCGGCCTACCTTTGTGGCGAAATCGGGGACCAGTCCATCCCAGACCAGATAATTTCCAGCCCAGGGTTTTAGTGCTTCATATATAGGTGAACTCGGATGGGTGAAGGCATGCTGCCAGACACTCATATGGTATCCCATATCCCGCATACTCTTGATATATCCATCAGGATCAGGGAAGCGTCCGCTGTCCCATACGAATGACGATGAATAAGCCTTTGTCTGCCAACCGGGTTCCAGTCCCCAGATATCACATGGGATATGCTGCTCCCGGAATGACTTGGCAAGCTCAAGGGAGTCGGCTGCATTGAAGTTGGAATATCCCCGGTAGACCATGCCCAATCCCCAAAGAGGAGGAACAACACCTCCTCCGGAGAACTGATTGTATCTGCTGACAGCGTCCACCATCGCAGGTCCGCCAAATATGTATATATCAACTCCCTGGACTGCAGGGATATCTATAAGCATCGTTTTGACATTAAGTTCCCGGGCTTTGTATAGTTCATCGGTGTCAGTGGCAGCTTTACCATCACCGCCTGAAGCACCTTTTCGGCGCAGTGGAGATACATTCCCGGTGTAAAATGAAGCGTACCTGGCTGTATCCACATAAACTCCATATCCGGATGTGGATACATAGAAAGGAACCGGAGCGTGGGATTCATTCAGCTCATTCTCGGGTTGATCGGAAGGGCGTATGAAGACCCTCCTGTTGGTTTTATCAAAGATCCTGGTGTTGAGACCAAAACCATACACATGCTCATCGGTTTCCATAGGTAATTCCACTGCGCAACCGTGCACGGTGTATCTAAATGATATATCGCGAAGTTGAAGTGGAAAAGTGGAACATGCAGGGAGACCATCAAAGTTCTCTTTACGGAGTTGATTTGTCCTGAAGCCTAAAGGAGTGAACTTCTCCGGTTGTCCCAGCCTTACCCTCCATACTCCGGGAGCAACGTTATATGTGGTGATCTCTTTCATCTTTGTTCCTCTTTTCGTAACTTCTCCGTTAACCGATCCGCTTGCCATAAACAGACTGCACGATACCAGGCACATCATAATGACTAATATTCGCATATGTAACCTACTGGTTCTATAGTTCTCAATATTCACAATGATTAGCTTCAAAGTAAAGCAGCAATATCCCTTCATAAATCGCCACAGGAGACTGCTGACATCCAATATTCATTATTGATGCCTCACATCATATTTCAACCCCATTATACTTCTCTGCAGGAGGATATTTCACGCTTAATGTCTAATAATATCAAATAGTATGAGAATGCAACATTTCGTAAGACATATTGCATTCACAATCATGGAGAGTTTGCAATGAATCAGGATGCTGAACATCTGAATCTATTATCCATATTCCACTATATTATGGGAGCTCTGACTCTGCTGTGTGCAGTTTATATTTTAATAAAAACTAGTTTTTGTTATCTTCTAGGATCTGCAATGGGTCCAGAACCACAATTTGGCCAGATACAAACTGATGATCCATTCTCAGGTATTTCATCAGTCATGTTCTCGTATTTCAAAGTTTACCTGGCACTCACTATAATTACATTTGTTTTGGGAATCTGTGAAATCGTCGCAGGCCGAAAGATAAAATGTTGTAAATCAAGAACATTCTGCAGAGTCATAGCCGGAATCAACTGCATAATCCTGCCAATTGGTACTGTCCTCGGGGTATTTACTTATGTCGTCCTGAACAGGCCGTCTATTAGAGCTCTGTTTATACCTAAAGAGAAGGTTTATGGGATAGATGGAACAACCTGATTCTGCTGCGTTGTAGTTGGTGATTGAAACTTTGTATACAATAACCTGAGCATGCACGACAATCGCTTGAGAGGAAAAACAAGATGAATCAGGATACAGAACAACTGGAACTCATATGCAAATTGTACAATATAATGGGTGTATTAACTATTATTTGTGCAACCGCAGCAATAATACTCATCATAGTTCAAGTTAACATTGATATGAGTGTAAGATCAACAACAAATCAGTTCCTCCAAAGTCTTACATCAGAGATGCAAGGACCTGAATCAGAAAATCCAGGACCATCTTCACATATGCCGGCATCTACAACAGGATCCAGACTAGAAGCGCCTATTAACCCTGCTGGAATGATGGCTACAAGTATGTCGGTTTACACAACATTTTGCGGATTGATAGCTTTGGCTTTGATTGGTCTTGGTATTTGCCAGATTGTAACAGGACGAAAGTTAAAGGAATGCAAGTCGAAAATGTTTTGCCTGGTAATAGCATGGTTGACCTGCATAAATTTCCCAATTGGTGTAATCCTGGGCCTTTTCACGTTCTTTGTTTTGAACCGACCTTCTGTTATGATCCTATATAAACCAGACAATGAACCTGGTTAGTGAGTAATGACCTGATGCTCAAATAGTTAGTGCTTCCACTGAAATAATAGAAGCAGCAACTATTTGAGCATTGGAATGCTTTCTATTTGGTTCCCAAACTCCGTGCTACTGCTGGCCAGACATCCGGGTTTTCGTCTGCTATTGCCCAGCACGAGATTCCTCTGACCCTATACCTTGCTGCTATACTGACTTTTCCGGCTACACTTCGACCATTCTCATACCAGACTTCGTGGGGGTCTGAGGACTCGTCGATATAATTAAAATGAGGCACTCCGAATAATTCGCTCCACTCTTCCTGCGCTCCATGTTTTTCCCTAAGCTGGGCAGCTTCGCGGTAGAATATCCAGCGGCTCTTCGTATGATCGACTGTGTCGAAATCCATACCGTAGAACGGGATCCCCATAATCAGTTTGTCTAGCGGGATCACACTTGCTGCGTAGTTAATTACAGCTTCGGACCAGGCCAATGTAGAGACAGGACCGGGGTCTGCGTACTTATATGCAGGGCAATACTGATCGTAGCACATTACACGTAGAATATGGGCGCAATTTATAAGGGCTTTCCAGTCTTGAGCGCGTGCACCTGTCGACCATGGATCATCCGGACGGACTTTGGGGTGCAGATCTATCGACAGCAGTTTCCCATGTCTATCAAACACATAAAAAAGCTCTTTGATGAATGCAGTGTACGGGTCTTTCATCTCCTCGGGTAGGAATTCGTAATCAACATCCAGACCTATAAATCCTCTGTCCTGAACATAATCGATGAGTGCTGCAATATGGGCTTTCTTTTTTGCCGGGGATTCGATCATACTGGCAACCAGTTTCGGATCTCCTGCTGTAAGCGGCATCATTGGAATACCCTTTTCTCTGCAAAGTGCCAAAAGCTCCGAAGTATTCTCTGTCTCACATATAGTAAGCTCTCCATCTATATTGTATTTGAGCAAACAGGGCATTACGTAGTCCAGTTTGTCTGTGTTTTCTTCAATACTCTTGAGACAATCGGGATAACAGTCGTGGCTCTCTTCTATCCAGGCAGAGAATTCCATTGCGAGCTTGGTATTCATGTGGGTCAGGCTCCTTAGCATCAATCTGTGTATATTATGTTCGATGGTTTGGGAAGTTGCAAATGAGGATGTGATATATATATATTGGCACTCCAAGTTGGAGTGCCAATATGAAGTTTTTCTATTCCAGATCAAAACTCACGCTGACTTTGGCGGTTATGGCCAGTTGGCCCAGGGCTATGTCTTCTGAGGAGTTGCCTCCTCCTGAGTCTGATGCTATATTCTGGCTGCTGTTGGAGTTGCTGCCAGATGATCTGTACCCCCACCAGGAACCGTAGTAGTACCAATCGCGGCCATAGTATGGGGTTTCGGTGATCGAGCGGGGTTTACCTATCTTCTGATCGAGTTCAGCAGCCATTGCAACTGCTTTTTCCTTTGCAGCTTTTACAGCCATCGCACGTGCCTGGTCACGGTATTTTCTGAGCTTGGATGTTCGGTATTCGACACCCAGGATTTTGATTGCTCCTACTTCCAACACCTGCGTGACCAGGGGAGTGAGGTCGGAGACATCATTTAATGTGCAGGTAAATATCTGTCGTGCTCCGTATTTCTTTGGCTCATTGCTATCATACAGAATCTGCCAGCCGCCGGTGTACTGCGGTTTGACCAGGTTGATCTCGAGAGCTTCCGATTGGATCTGCCTGGGATCGATATGGAGCTCTTTTACCACATTCATGACAGATTTCACCAGAACAGCCTCTTTATCTCTTGCTTCGGTCGCGGTGTCACCTCCGGCTTCAACACCTATGCTGATAATAATGGTATCAGGGACAACATTTACCTGGGATTCACCTGTAACTGTTATCGTTCTGAGGTTATTTTGTGTATCACGCTGGGCAAAAGCGGTTGAAGGGAGGATCAGGCAGAATATTGCCAAGGTCAAAAGTCTTTTCATTGCGGTCTCCTTAGTAAGGTTGGTTGCTGATGCTTGAGGGATTTCAAGTATCATAAACGCTTACAAGTAAGACGAATGTAGTGGGCAAATCCTCACTCTGAAGTCTGGTTTAGGAGTATTTTTTGTGAATAATACCGCGTCCTTCGACTGGACGAACGGGGAAGGGAGTCTGATTCGGGTGCAATTGCAAATTGCACCCGAGCGGTTCGGCAGGCTGGGCTGGTTCAGCAGGCTAGAAGCCTGCACCACAATTTGACAGTCGTCGGCAGGCTAGAAGCCTGCACCACAATTTAACCGTCGTTTGCGGGTTGGAAGCCTGCACTACAATTTAACCTTCAATTTAACCGCTAAAAGCCAAGGTCACAATTTTATTATCTTGACACCCTTCGACTTGCTCAGGGTGAACGGATCCGGAACTGGAAGATTGGACTATCAGCCTCACGCGATCCTGCTTTTGGTTTCTATGTCTTCTGGGGTTATAGCGTAGAGAGCGTTGTATAGTTCGCAGTGGAAGGTGCCGGGTCTGTTGCCAGAGATATCTGCGGCTAGTTCACCTGATATACCGAATGCTGTGAGGCCGCCGACGGCTGCGATGAATGTATCCTTTTGGACTGCGGTAAAAGCAGCGACAATTACATTGGATATGCAACCAGTACCAACAACTTTGCCCATCATCGGGTGTCCGTTGCTGATTAGCGCTGTGCGGGTACCGTCCGATACTGTATCTACTACTCCCGTTATGGCAGCTACACAGTTGTAGGCAGATGCAAAACGTTTGGCTACACTTGGTGCATCCTCCGATGCTCCTATTGACTCTACTCCCCTGACTTCGGAGGCTACTCCCATCAGTGTGGCAACTTCTGCAAGATTGCCCCGGACAACGGATACTTTGACGTTTTCCAGGAGACGTTTGCAAGCATCAGTGCGCAGGCGCGTTGCTCCGGCGCCTACCGGGTCCAGTATTACCGGAATATTGAGCGCATTGGCCCGTTTACCGGCAAGCTCCATGGAATCGACCCAGTTCGGGGTCAGTGTTCCTATATTCAGAACAAGTGCACTCGATATGCCTACCATCTCTTCGACTTCCTCTATGGCGTGTGACATAATCGGCAGTGCTCCAAGGCATAGAGCAGCGTTAGCGGTCTCGTTCATGACAACAAAGTTAGTAATGCTGTGCACAAGGGGTTTGTTCTCCCGAATGGCATTCAAGTCTTGTGCGATCTGTTTTGTGATTTCCAAAATAGTTCTCCGTTAAATTCTAGTATTAGTTTGATGTTCCGTAGGCTGCTTCCATGCGCGTGATGAAGTCGGTTGCGTTGGGTGGGCCTTCGGAAATGGTGGTGATATTATTGACTTTCATTACGCTTTTAACCCTGGCTGTTATTGCCCGGCATTCCTCTTTTGATACTCCATATTTATCCGGCCATGAGAGCTGCACATACCAGAATGGGAGCAAAAGTTTTTCAATCCGGTTGCGATAGACTTCAGTTTTTGCGTTGCTGAATGCCCGGTTCAAGGTTGCCATGCTGGCTGACACAAACTCCGGAGTCGTCACATCGGGCGGGTTCCAGCCGTTCATCGGGATGTGCTGTTTGATAGACCTGCCGAAAGAGTCCATGCTTGCCAGAAACTCTAGAGCATCTTTAGAAGCCGGGCCATAATAGCCTTCGCAGAAATCCTGCCTGATCTTCATTGGATCAAGAGTCGGATCCCACATCAACTGAGATGCCAGATATTGCCTGAACTCAGCAAGTTCACCGCCTGGACTCTGGATGTTACCCTGCAGCATCAGGCCATTGACCCCGTGAGAGTTGTAGAATTTGATGTCTTTAGCCAGAGCCTCAAGATTGGGATTCGGGGCAAGATAGTGCCAGAAGTTGGTGCCATAATGCCACACAAAGAGGTTCTTAGCCACTTTTCGCCAGTCATCTATTGCCTGCCTATATTCCGTGCCAAGGGTCTCTCCTTCGATACCGTGGAAGTAACATGCATAGTGGCACAGCCTTATAACCACATTGTCTCGCGGTTTGGTAACCCTGGGGGTAGCAACTGTGTAGTCGTAAGCCAGGGTATCTACATATTTGCCGGGATACTTCTTCGCAACGGCATCGGCTATAGCGTTGACAAACCGGAGAATCGGTCCGTGCTGTGCGCCTTCTTCTTTAACAACAGCCTGGCAGTTTTCGCATTCACAGGCACCACTCGATCCTGGGTATGCATCGTTCTGGGAAACGTCTACGCTCATTACATTGGGGGTTGCATCCAACCACTTCATGACCTGATCAATAGATATTTTCAGGACATCCGGATTGGTGAAACAGAGCTGCCCACCAATCACTGCCGCGTGCCTTTGACCTTTCACTAACCCAAAATATTCGGGATGAGAGGCGAAATACTTATCTGCCGGAATCAATGCTGCAGCAGAATGCACAAATGGCTGGATCAGGATACCTTTAATCTTCTCACCGGTTGCAGATACTGGAATATACAGGCACTGGGCCATATTTGAACCATTCAACCTCTGGCGTGCTGCAAAGCTCCACCTGGCTGCATCATTGTAAAGAGTTTCCCGGTAGATGAACGGTGGAGCATATGAATAGTCAATATCGGGGAGTGTGAGGATATCCTTTTTAGGAATGATAGTGCAATCGTTTGCCAGGAACCTGCATCCCAGGAAACGTTCCATAAGGACATAGACACTGTAAAGTTGTCCCCTGTCTCCTCCACCAAGCAGAACGATATTTTTGCCAATTGTCTTGATCAGAACTCCGTCTTCACCGAGTCGTTTGGCTTTATTTACCAGTCCAATGCTGACTTTTTTGGCGTGACCAAGAAGAAAAGCCGGACCGGAAACTGACCGAGTCTCGGGGACAATTGGCAGCTTTACACTTGAAATATCCAGCAGCAACTGCTGCAGTTCCTGTGCTGCGTAACTGAGTTCCGGAGATAGATTGGTTGGAACAACAATTTGATAAGCGCTTTTACCATGCTTTACTATTGCAAAATCCGCTGCTTCTGCGCCTGCAGCTAACAGCAGGAGAATTATCAGTGCAAGAATGATTGTATTGAGTGTCATTATCACACCTCCATTTCATGTATTATACAGCAATATATAGTGTGGATTCTAAATTTGAGTAAGAGTTCACTCTTGTTGAGCACTGCATCTTGCTTAAGGTGTTACAGGCACCCAGATAAACCATAACAGATCCTGAATCAAGTTCAGGATGACGTAGATTTGGTTATCAATACCTAGATATATACTTGACTGCATTAGAATAGGATGACAACCATTATGTTCAGGATTGCAGCTGGTTCATTTTGAAGGATAACGTGAGTAATAAGGATAACTAAAACGCATATCCGGGCTCTATTTGGATATAAGTCCGGGACTGGTGGGAATCGATATGGGATATGTGAAATACTTTTTCTTGCTCTGTTTATTGTTAGTTACTTCTGGTGTGTATTGCACTGAGTATGGTCCGAATAAGTTCGTCAATCCATCTTTTGAATCCGGTATGGATGGTTGGCACTGGCAGGTCTGTGGTGATGCCAAGGCAACTTGTGATTCAGATACATCTGTGAATCACTCCGGGAAAGCCAGCATACGAATGCACAGCGAGAGTGCTTTTGCTCCTAATGTGTATGGTGGGATATATCAGGAAGTCTCAGGACTGATTCCCGGAGCTAAGTATCAGGTCTCTTTTTATGCAAAGGGAAACGGAGTAGGAGCTTCCTGGTGCGGAGGCGGTCCCGGTTGGTTTACACGAAAGAGTCTACCTACAGGTGATTTTGACTGGACTTTGGTAGAAATGGAGATCGTTGTCCCGGATGATGCAGCCTCATACCATTTCAGAGTAAATGTTGACGAGTATACCAAGTCATTGTGGCTGGATGATTTTTCTTTCAGGATAATCGATCCACTGACCGTAGTGCCAAAACTCAGCACTGTGCCATTGAGCAAAGCTGTGAGTTATGGTCTATGGTTCATGTCACATGCAACTAAGGCTCCTAATATCGATGGTGACCTGACTGATTGGACTGATGTTAGTCCGACGTTAAAACTGCCTCAGGAAGTTGGGAACAACCTGGTCGGTGGATGGCAGGGAGTGAATGATCTGAGCGCGACCGCGCGTGCATCCTGGGATGATACCAATCTGTATCTTGCATTTGCGGTAGTGGACGATGTTCAGTCGGCTCTTCCGGAGATACAGCCGTGGGATGGAGACAGCATACAGTTTGCAATCGACCCTATGCTGCAGAGAACTCGCGGTAACTACGGGCCGATGGATGTTGAGTTCACACTGGCTCTTACTGATACCGGAAAGTCCCGTTTTGAGGTCACTTGTGTTCCTCAGAAATCATTCGGCGGGTTTTCTGCTGTAAAGTTTGCAGCAAAGCGTGTGGACAACACTACCAACTATGAGATAGCTATTCCGTTTGCTTCCCTGGGGATCAAGACTGGAGCAGATTGGAATGGCCTGGGACTGACATTCCTGGTCAATGACAACGACAAAGGCGGCCGCAAAGGTTATATTGAATTGACTCCGGGCATTGGGAAAAGTAAGGATCCAGTTCAGTTTGTGCATTTGGCGCCTGCAGACAAAGCAATACTCACATTGACATCCGACACTGATCAACCTAACCAGGATGATGATTTTTTGCTGCATTCAGTGCTCTACAATCCATCATCAGCACCACAGGGGAAGATTGAACTGACAGCGGAAAGGTCAGAGCCAAAGTGGACCTTGAGCGCGGATTTACCAAAACAAGACGGGGAAGTCATTAAACTTTCAACAGCGATTCCAGCTGGAACTCTACTGCCCGGTAAGTCTGAAATCACAGCTGTAGCAGCCAATACTAAAACTAGTTTGAATATAACAGTGTCTCCGAACCGGGATGCACTCAGAAATACTGCTAAAGCGTTGGAGCCATTGCTGGCGAAGGCACAGAAATTGGCAGCAACTGCAAAGTCCAAACATATTGCCACTGATTATGAAGACGTGGTGATAGCTACAGCTGAAAGGTTCATTGGATATGCACTCGACGATATCAACAACAGTCGAATTGCACGCGCTGAGCATGTTATTGCAGTTTTGAATACTGATCTCAAAAACACCATTGATACTCTGAATAATTATCTTTCAGGAAAAGCCAAACCAAGAATTACCCCACGATTTGTGACAAGTCCTGTTGCGATCAAGAACGGAGCATTCTGGGCTGATACTGTGGTTCCTTCAACGGGTCGTAAGGAATATCGTCCGGTGTTTTTTACGGGATATGGACATTTCAACCAGGCAGTAGCAGACATACCCAACTTCACGCGACTTGGGTGTAATATCATCCAGACTGAAGTCGGTCCCAATTCTACTCAACCTGCAGAGGGTGTTCTTACTAACCAGCCGATTAAGGACGGACTGCTTGCTGCTCTGAAATCAGGGGAAGCAAACAATGTTATGATCTGCTGGCTGACATCCCCACACTACTTCCCTCAATGGGCGATAGACAAGTGGCCGGATGTCAGGACTTATTATGAAGGGTTCCTTGGTGTAGCTACTGATGCTCCTCAAGCGCGGGAAATCTACCGCAAGCATATGGAGATAACGCTTGATACGATCAGAAACAGCCCGGCGCTGCACAGTGTGTGTTTGAGTAACGAGCCTGTATCCTCTGGCTGGGAGACGGATAAGTTCCGGCTGGCACTTTGGAAAGACTATGTGAAGCGCATATATGGCAGCATAGATTCTTTGAACAAGATTAATAGAACATCATATGCGACATTTGGAGATGTTCCGGTAGCTGGAACCAAGGGATTGCCTAAAGAGGCGGATATGACTCCTCTGGTATATGACCAGATCCGGTTCAACTCTGAAAGGTTTGCTGAGTTTCATGCGTTTCTGTCTGATCTGGTGCATATCATAAGGCCTGGAACTCCAACACATGCAAAGGTTATGAATGTAGTAGCAGACCGCAACAACTTTACGTGGGGTTGTGATGTTGAGCAGTTTGCCTGGATGGGTGATCTAAATGGAAATGACTGCTCACACATGTGGAGAGGGCTGGGAGATCAGTATGCAGCAATGTGGATGGCACAGAATGCATATTATGATCTGCAGTATTCGATGCGTCCGGTCCCTATATTTAATACTGAGAACCATATTATTAGTGACAGGGAACAAAGACTGATTCCTGCCGAACATACCGATTGTGCTCTGTGGATGGGGGCGATACACGGTCAGGGTGCTCATACAATTTGGGTCTGGGAAAGAACAAATGACAGGGCGAGTGATTTCGAAGGCAGTATATTGCACAGACCGGAGAATGTGATTGCAGTCGGGCATTCAGGACTTGACCTGATGCGATTGGCTCCTGAGGTCGTGAAATTGCAACAGACTAAGGCGCCGGTCGCCGTTTTGTATAGCACGACTTCGCAGATATGGTCTCAAAGGACTTATGATGCGACATTCAAGGCTTATGAGGCATTCACCTTTACAGGTCTACCTGTGCGGTTTATTTCTGAGCTTCAGGCTTCGAATGGAGGCTTGGAAAAGTATAAGGCCGTTATATTGCCTGCAGTCGGGTATCTTCCGGATAGTGTGGTAACAGCACTAAAAAGATATGCAGCAGGCAGTGGAAAAGTATGGATAGTCGGCAGCGGTGAAATGGCGAAGGATGAGCATGGACAGTTGAGGAAAGATAGTTCGCTGCCGAATCAGGCTGTAACGCGTTTCTCAATAGATTTATCTTCACAGAGCCTGCGGGACCAGTTTGTTGAGGAAATGGGCATAATCGGTGTAAAACCGTTAGTTATGATAAAAGACTCCAGTAAACATATACCCTGGGCAGTAGAGTGCAGATCGACAAACCAAGGATCATCTGCGCTTGTCAGCATAGTCAATTACTGGGGCAAAAACCAGACAGTGACCCTTGAGATAAACGGGAAACCAGTAAAGCATGTATTTGATATGAGATCTTCACGGTATCTGTCGAAGGGTGGATTAGTGCTCGAACCTCTCAAGGCTCTAATGTTGAGAGTGGATTGATAATATGTCGAACGCATCTAAACAGTAACCAAGGGATATACTGCGGGAATTGAGCATAGACGAGATTCGGAAAGTCCGGTGAAACCGGCATTCCCGCAGTATATCCCGGCCTATTCCCCCGTGTAAAAAATTAGATGCGTTCGCCCTGGGATTGATAATGGACAGGAGGAATATTTTGGACAAACTGATTATCGTGTTTATTCTGCTGCTGTGTTTGTGTGCGACTGCATCAGCGGAACAGGTTAAGCTGCTTTGGGAGCAGCGGTTTGATAAGGGGGCCATTCCTGAGTGGAAGCTGGTCGGAGAGACCAAGTGGCTGAGTAATGCTCTGCATACTGAGAGCGACCCTAAGGGAGTTAACTCAGCTGCTTCTCTTGTTACGGATATTACATACCCCAGGGCAGCAGATGGGTGTGTTCTGCGTGCTGAGTGGTCTTTGAACCCTGTTCGTATAGGAGGTTGGGGACAGGATTTTCGTCTGGATGGCGGACCGATGGTTGTGGAGTTCACAGGCAAGAATCCAACACTCAATGCCCGCCACGCTTCAATAGACAGCGTCACCGAAGGCAAACCTGTTACTATCTCCTGTGATTTTAACCGATATATGGTGTTTTCCTGGAAAATCGATGGCAAGGAACAGCTCAAGACTCCTGTACCGGCTTGGTATGCAGGTGGCGAGAAGTTAAGCATATCAATGAATGATTTTAATGATACAAAGAGCTCTACTGACTGGAATTGGATTCGTATCAGTCGGGTGACTCCGGATGACGCTACTCAAATACTATTCAGCGGATGGGATGAAGAAGGGATTACACCAGGCATTCGGAGCTCAATGCTTGTGGGTATTGCCAGTCCGATGGACAAGGTTTTCCGAGAAGCTGCAGAATATAAGGGACGCTTCGGCGGGGTTGTAAAGATCGCAGCTGCCGGCCGGGAGCGGGAGAGTTTTCAGATTGTTACGCTTCCTGTGGGTCAAGACCTGACAAAGGTGTCTCTGCAGCCGATGGATCTTATACACGATGATTATAAGACCAAGTTTCCTGCCAGCCGTATAAGCTGGCATCCCGTGGGATATGTTCAGACTAAACAGTCGGGTTCGGCGATTACTAAGGCTGGATGGTGGTGGCCGGATATTTTAATGCCTGCCCAACCATTCGATGTGCAGACCGGTTATTTGCAGCCTGCCTGGGTGACGGTAGATGTCCCTGCCGGAACTAAGCCCGGACGATATCGCGGTTGGATCAATATTATGGTTGAGAACTCTATTGCCTATAAGCAAAAAATAGAGCTGACGGTGCGACCTTATGACCTACCGCTTCGCGGGAAACTGAAGACAGCTTTTTGCTTAAGTCCGGGTATGTGGGAGATATGGTACAAACCTGATGAGGTCAAAAAACTACTGGGGTTGACCGATATCGATAACGATGGACCTCTTTACACAACCAATGAGACTAAGGATGTCCTGCCGCACGAAAAATGGCTGGAGATGTATGATTTCCTGCTGACACACAGGATCAGTCCGACAGTTATCTACTCCGGACTCAAGAATGGGAAAAGCAGAACAGTGCCTGGCCGCGAGGATATGCAATACTGCTATGACCGTGGAATGAATGCCACGTGCCTGACTAATGTCGATGTCCTGCCCGAAGATCCTGCAGCAGCGGACAAGCGTATGCAGGAACTTGAAGCTTACCTGAAAGACTGGGAAGGGTTCATCAAGGAGAAGGACTGGAAAGACTTCACCTGGTACGTCCACGGTTTTGATGAATCCGAGATGCGACCTGATCCGGCAAAGAACGTTGACCCATCGATCCGCCGTGTAAACGGTATGATCAAAACCAAGTTCCCATGGGTAAAGAGAGAAACAGCTAACCCGATTGTTAAAAAGAATATTGGTTACTTTGATATCTGGGACCCGATCACGGCTCAGATGGATACCAAAGAGAAGATGGCAGATTACAAGAGGTCAAGAGCAAGAGGAGAAGAGTCGTGGGCGTATGTGTGCTGCGGACCTGGTAAACCTTATGCCAACTTCTTTATTGACTTTCCCGGTGTGGACCCAAGGATCCTGGGCTGGCAGTATTATCAGCACAATCTGTCGGGATTTCTATACTATCTGATCAACCACTACACTCCAGAGGAAAACTGGAGCACAAATGGTCCAAAGTGGCCGGAGAAACCGTGGAACCCGCTTTCATTCGGCACCAACAGTGACGGGATATTGATATATCCCGGTCCTGATGCAACTCCGCTTGCCAGCACAAGGTTCGAAAATGTCCGGGACGGTATAGAGGACTATGAAGCCCTTGGAGTACTATCTGATCTGACAGACAAAGTAGCAGAAAAAGGTGGCAATAAAACCTTTGTAAAGAAGGCTAAAGCACTGCTGAGTGTACCGGCAGAAGTATCGAAATCCTGGACTGAGTATACGCTTGATCCTGGCGTCATAGAAAACGCCAGAGCCAAAGTGGATGCAGCTATTGAAGAAGCGATGGCTTTGCTGGGGGCCCCGGCAAAGCACTAACTGAGTGGAATATTGCGCTGCTTCGGCCGCTGGTGGCTGAAGCAGCGTATTGCAATAGCATTCTTTAGCGTGGTTGTATTAGACGTCATGTGAGAAGTTCACGGGTATAAACATGTTATAATCGATATGTAAAACTCATCTGGAGCAGAAAAATGCGTGATAGAAGAGAAGCCGTCGAAGAGTTAATAAAGCAACACTTTAACATTGAACCATCATTAACAACTGTCTATCGATTCATATCAAAGAATGAGGATTCACCAGAGGAACCGATTAAGTTGTTAGAGGTTGTCGAAGACACTTTTGAGACCAATAGAGTCGATTTCTTCGTTTTCCCACCGAGTAAGAATATTCCGTATTCTACAATGACTGCAACTGTTTCCGGCAAAGAGATGCAGAAAGTTATCAGTGGGAAGATAGGGTTGCCTGAAAACCTTGATATTGCACAAGCCGAAGTCTATGCGCGAGGAAAATAGAAATGGCAAACATGCGTGAAAAATACGCCAGAGCATTTGCTATTCAAGGTGCATCAGATTTTCGTCTTTACCAGAATGTTCTATGCAAGTCCGACGAAGTTGAAACCTGTCATAAGTTGCACTATTTGCAAATGGCATGCGAAAAGATAGCCAAGGCATATATGTGTAAGGATGAAAATATAGCGATTAGCAAAATCATAACCAGCCATGTAGCTTTTTCCAGGTTTATCGAAGGTTACATGCGCTCTCCTCTTATATCAGAGCTATATAATGAAAAAATCAATGTATTGTCTGGCAGGATAAAGCAGTTCAAATCTCTGGCAAGGGAGATTGAACTACTGGCACCGGCTGTTGATCAGCAGAATAATCCTCACAACTCAGAATATCCGTGGAAATCAGGCAACGATATTATTATTCCTTGCGAATATAGCTTCTCTCAACTCCGTATATTGTCTCCAACCCCTGCGACTAACGATTTTCTACGCATTATAAAAATCGCTATTGAAAATGCACAGACGAGTTGAACGAGAACTTGACTGTAACAAGAGGTTTACTGCATCCATCCAGTAGTAACCGAATCTATGATCACCTCAAAACCACACATACAGTCTTAATCTCAAACGCCTTCAAATCCACTGTTAATGAGCTGGTCTCGTGCTGGAGTTTCTGCTCATAGCTATAAATGGCATCTGTTTCAAAGGCATTTACTATATCAAATCCGAAATTCAGGCTGGCTGGTTTGGTTGAGTTGGTGGAGTTCCACAGGCGTAGTATCAGGCGTTCTTTGTCCATATGTATTGCACTGCATGAAATGCCTTCACCTGTCAGTGACAACAGCGAGTCCGGCAGTGGATTATTGGGTGGTTCTACTGGTTTTCTGGATCTTGAGCGGTCGGTTTTGATTGATGAATCCAGGATATAGGGTTTGACAGCCATTTCCATGCCCAGTTTTGAGAGTTCTGTTCTGTCCAGATCAGCCAGTCCTGTGAAGGGAACCAGGGCATAGTTGAAAACCATGTTTTGGCCTTGTTCAAGTGCCTGTTTGGACTCCGCTCGGGTTGAAAAATCTACTGATCTCATCAGGGAGAGCATCATCACCCCATCGGTCACATTGTTGCCAGGCAGGCCATAGTTGATCAGCGCAATGGCGCGTTCGTTGTTACCGTATGCCATCCAGTTCTGTGCAGGATACTCTCCCTGACCGCGCTCTAGCACTCCGAATGGAACCTCATGCAGAATGGTGCCATCCTGTATACCAAAGAAGAATGCAGTTCTTAGCCTGTAGTAAGATCCGGCAATGTGATGGGTTTTGAGTTCGAAGTCTATCTTAGGATCGGATGCGTGGAAAGTCACACGCGACTCCCAGTCAATCCTCACCGGTTCTTCTGTAAAATACTGAAAGTTGGGATTTTTCCTGTAAAGAGAGCCAGTTATCAGTATAACTATATGCTCACCTGATATCTCATCCACTGAATAGGTTACATCGGATGATAAAAAGGACTCGGTAATCTTCCTTCTGCCGTTTCTGGAATAGGATTTACTATTGTCAGGGAAAGGATCACCGATGCATTCGCTCTCCCATGCGTGCTTGCCGCCATCCCGGAATGGGCCTTCATAATACTGCCAAAGGTCTCCGTGATCAGTCTGGCAGCACAATACGTTGAAGCCCAAACTGCCTGGTTCCGCATATTCCAGTTTCCTGTTTTTGTCCATCAAACCAACAATGGATCCCCATGAGCTGAAATATACTGAATATATCGGTGTTTCGAGCTCCATGCCACCACTGACTAGCTGGTTGATCTTGAATACTTTTGAATTTATACTCACACCTGGCGCATAACTGCATGTCTCTTCAGGTTCTGAAACAGACAATACCTGCAAACCGCATGCAGGAAGGTCCACCCATGCTGTAAGGCTTTTATCGCGAGAGAGAACAGGTGCGGCTCCGATTATTTTCTCACCTGCTGATGCTTTGGCAGTTATTTTACATCGCCTTGGCCAGGGCAGTGGATTGAACACTGTAATTGTACGCTTGTCTTCGTTGACCGGGCATAGAGTGTTTAGATTATCATCGATAATATTGCCACAGATCATTCGCACACGATCTGCACGTTCTCTGGCGTGCTGGTAGACGATATCAGAAATTGTTCCACAGAGTATGTCATGGTTTTGATTTGTCAAGGCTAGTTTCCAAGCCCTGTCCAGTCCTTGCTGATCAACCGCTATTCCCCGGATAATGTTAGCGTATGCTGATATAGCTTCTGCGGTGAAAAGTAGAGCCTCGGAGTCACGATTGTCCTGCTTTATTCGGATTCTCGAAGAATATGTTCCCTGGAACATGGGGTTCCATTCGCAGGTTTCGATTGGTGCTTCTGAGAAGTCGATCTGTTCCAGACTCTTTGTGTACGTGGAATATTGAAGCTTAGAGGACCTATGGTATGAGTTCCAACTTGAGATCATGTCTGATCCCAACTCATATGGATATTGGAAGTCTCCTCCATGGGAGAGGATTTTGATGTCTGATGAGCCGTGCTTAATGACGAGTTTGACCAATTCATCCAAAAAACCTGAACCATACCCCTCACACCAGCCTGCGTACCCGATACCACTGAGCCAGTAGGTCGGCATCGTGGTGCCATCCAGAGCCTGCCAGCGGATCTCACACTTCCGATCCATATCATCAATAGCCCGGAACAGTGTGCAGAATTTGTAACCGCAGATACGTGCAATCTGGGGAAATTGAACAGGTACACCGAAGCTGTCACCAACGTCCAACACTTCAGCCTGTGTCCCCAGGTGTTTTTCACTCCAACGCTTGCCGATGACACAGTTCCTGATTAGCGATTCACCGGATGGTATGTTCAGATCAGGTGTACAGAAAGACCCCGGGGATAATTCCAGCCTGCCGGATTTGGCATACTCTTTGAGTTCAACCAGCAGAGACGGATATTCTTGGACAAATCGCTCCAGCATGAACGTCTGCTCGATCCTGAATGTGTATTCTTCATTTGTTTGCAGCAGACGCAATGCTTCGCGGAGTATGTCATAGCATATCTCAAGATATGAATCTTCGGGACATACATAGCCGACATCATAGTGGAAACTCGGTACCAGATGGATAATTCCGGGCATAGTTGGTTGCACCTCATGGAATTGGTTGTCGTTGCAGTATTAGGCGATTGAGAAGCGGTCTCCTTCTTGAAAACAATTACAAGAAACAAAAGGAGGAATTTATCCCTGATATATGCTAAATTGAAATAAGCTATCTTTGAAGTAACGATAGGAGATCGGGATGAATTTGTTCAGAAGTCTGATAGTTATTGCAGCTTTAGGTGCTTTGTTTTTCACACTCCCTGCTGATGCCCTGTCAAAGGGATTTACACTATATGTATCAACGAAAGGTAATGATTCATGGTCTGGGAAGATTCCAGCGGTTAACAAGACAAAGACCGATGGACCATTGTTGTCTCTTATTCGTGCACGTGACTTGATACGAGAGAAGCGCAAGTCAGGCAACCTGCCGGATGGACCGGTGATAGTAAATATCAGTCGAGGAATATACCGCATTACCGAAGGTCTTGAGCTGACTTCTGAGGATTCAGGCACTCAGGAAAATCCAGTGATATGGAGAGCTCAGCCGGGGGAGGAAGTGCGGTTTATCGGTGGTGCAAGACTTACGGACTGGCACCCTGTGACTGATGCTGCAGTGCTTGAACGCCTTGATCCTGAAGCCCGTAAGAATGTGTTGCAGACTGATTTGAAATCTGCAGGGGTTACCGACTATGGAACTCCTACACCGGCCAGTGGGACGCAGGCACAACTGGTGTTTAATAACAAGTATATGACATTGGCCCGGTACCCCAATGAAGGTGAATGGGAACATATTGCTGATATTCCGACTGGTGGGACACTGTATAAAACGGAGTACGACAACCATTATGGCCGATGGAGCTATAAAGGCGACAGACCATCTCGATGGAAGGACGTCAGTGATCTCTGGGTGCATGGATATTGGGTGTATGACTGGGCTGATCAATTCCAACGGGTCCAGAAGCTGGATCTGCAGAAGAAAGAAGTGTGGCCTGAGCCTCCGATGCACATTTACGGTTACCGCAGAGGTCAGCGCTTTTATTATCTGAATATCATCGAGGAGCTGAATTCTCCCGGGGAGTTCTTTATTGACCGGACAAACGGAATCATGTATTTCTGGCCTCCTGCTTCTGCGAAAAAGGCAGAGATATTGTTCCCTCAGTTGAAAAAACCTGTTTTTAATCTGACGGAGACTAAATACATTAATATTCGCGGGATCACCTTTGAATGTACGCATGGTCAAGCTGTGTCTATTGTAAACGGCACTGATAATGAGATCGCAGGATGTGCATTCAGAACCATTGGTGGTGATGAGGCTGTCAGATTGAACGGCACCGGTAACGGCATCCGCAGCAGCGATATTTATGAGATTGCAGGACTTGGTGTAAGGATGGAAGGCGGTGACAAGAAGACTCTAACACCAGGGAAGAATTACGCCGTCAACAACGATATCCACCACACCGGACGCGTATACCGCACAAACCATGGGGCATTTGTGATTGAGGGTGTTGGGAATAGAATAGCCAATTGTTATATACACGATCTGCCTCATCACTCGATTGCCTATGGCGGCAATGACCACATTATTGAATACTGTGACTTCACCCGCATAGCCCAGGAGACTGGAGATGTGGGGGTCATATACACTATGGCTGACTGGACGAATATGGGGGAGGAGATAAGGTATAACTACTTCCATAACGTGCATGGACCGGGTAATCTGGGGTGCTTTACGATATATCCTGACCTGCCATGCGGCGGGATTCATCTTCATCACAACATTTTCTACGATGTCGACCAGGTATTTCACACCAACAGCGGACGAGGTATGGTTATAGAGAACAACCTTTTCCTGAAGTGTATCCGGGGCATGAGTTTCGGTATGTGGACTCAGGACTATATGTTCAAAGAGGGTGGTCCCTGGAGAATGGTGGAGAACCTTAAGGCAGTTAATTATGATCAACCTCCTTATGTTACCAGATACCCTACCCTTAAAAATCTGGCTGATGATTTTGCCAAAGGTGTAGAAAAAATACAGGAGGTCGAAAAACCTAAGGACAATATAATTCGGCGGAATGTAAGCTCCGGCAACTGGTTTGCACGGGTTGATCCGAATACAACCCTGGACCAGGTAAAGGTTGAGAATAACTTAATAGCAGATGACATCGCATTTTCCGGTTCTGCTGATGGCAATGGTGTCTCAAAGGATTTTCGAAATGGCGATGCAGATACTGCTGCGGAGTTCGGCAAGCGGGGAAATATCCTGATTAAGGGTGGTCTATCTGTAGGAAAGGATTATGACTTGAGCAAGACTCAGGCCAGAAAGATAGGATTCGAGACCATACCATTCAATAAGATCGGTCTGTATATAGATCAATACCGGAAGAAGCTGAATATGGACCCGGCACCACCGACTATAGAGCCTGATTCCCGAGCATTTCTGAAGGAGCTTACGTTCAAGATCACACAGACTCCTCAGACTGGGCGGGCGAAGGTGGTGGTTAGATACACTCTGGATGGAAGCGAACCAACGGTCAAATCCATTGCGTATACAAAATCGGTAAAGATCACTCAGAACGCCAGGATTCGTGCTGCGGTTTTTGCGGGTAATGGCAGTGGTGCTTTGAAATCAGATTCTGTGGCTGCTAATTACCGGTTTATTAGTCTGAAAGCCGGATCGGCATATGTTAGTGATCTGCCAGAGGAGGATTTGTTCTGCTATACATCCTGCTGGAAGAAAGATACCAACCACCTGGGAGCGCCTCTCAAACTGAACGGCATCGAATATCCTAAAGGAATACTGCTGCATCCGGACAAGGCAAAGGACGGCAATTACGGGCATGTAACCTATGAACTGACCGGTGAACTGCGAAAGGCCAAACATTTTACAGCGGTGGTGGGTATTGAAGATGCGATGTCGATGTATAACAGGGGATCCGCTGCGTTTATCGTAGAAGCGCACCGAAATGGCAAATGGGAAAAGGTGTTCGAGAGCAGTGTGATCAAGTTTGGAGACCAGTCCCAGAAAGTCAGCGCCGACATCTCAGGATCGGATAAAATCCGCCTGACAAGCACAGATGGCGGGGACGGTATAGAGTGTGACCATGCGGTCTGGGCTAATGCTTTGTTGAAGTAGAGATTAGGATCACACTTGTGATTGCTGGTTGTGTTTCTCTATCACAGCCAGCAAATCATTTGGTATGGTAAGGATAATCGGGTTTTCTCTTTCGCGCAATGCTCGGATTATGCCCAGCAGCAGTATTTGGGATTCCTGATCATTGTGGGGAAGTCTTTCTGTTGCCAATTCCAGTTTACCATCTGTACCCCACTGAGCCGAATCTATATTCACCCACCTTGCAATTAACGTTACTCCGGATGGTTCTAGAATCTCTAGTTCATCAGGTTTCAAATGCATGCTGATGATCTCACTATCCTGGATCTTATATTTACCAAAGATTGCGATAGATCCAGATATAGTAATTAACAATGAAAATCCCGGCGGAGCAGTATAGCCAGTATGATTCAAACCACTCTTGATAGAGAAATACGCGCATAAAATTGATACAAGGATGAATGGTATAAGTGTAAGTTTGCGTGTAAGGCGCAGCATCCTAACGTTTGGAGGGTTAGGATTTGTCCAGCTCATCTCACGTGGAATCCATTCAGGGATATCTACCCACACAGTCTGGGTTTCAGCAGGAATCTCTAGTTTACAAGTCGAACTGTATTGCCTTACATTCTGATAGATTGATGCTCCCAGTGCTATCAACTGGGTATTTTCTTTTGCAGGGACTCTGAATATCCCTTGTTTTGTATGCAGTATATGGCTGGTCAGTCCAAGAAACACGGATCCTGTGGTAATCTCGTTTACATCATACCAACTGACACTTCGTCTCCCGAATATATTCCAGGCAGTCAATCCATTTCTGTCAGTACTCCATCTAAAACCTCCCAGGTAGCATCGCCAGGTAAAAGTTATCAGAAGTAACTGTAATACAGCTATGGTTTTCAATACATCAAGGTTCATCACGGAGTGGGAACGTAATACGTAGAAACTAATAATTATGGCAGGTAGCAATACAACGATCCATGCAAATACCATATCAAAAGTGGAGCTATCGATATCATATGACATCAACGAAGCAGTTGCTTCTTCAAGTTCAGGTAAACGGTCTGACTGACGAATAGCCATGTGACTTCCCCTATTATATATCGTAAAAGTGTATTTATTATGAATGATACAGCTAGTAAATTCTGAATACAACGGACATTACGTGTATTATATCATGATAGAGAATAGATATTGCATTAAATGAGTAATATTACACTGTCATAGCTTTGACCGCACAACATGATACAATTGAATTCATCAATGGGGGATAATAGTGGAGATAGTTACCGATGGTATACGTTTACAAAGACTGTGTGAGATGTCTGAAAGTATGATGGGGAATCAAGTGAAGGCTGTCGTGGATGTCCAGCGGGAGATTATGGCGGTTGACGCGGAACTGCACTCTGATCAGGAAGCAGCACTGCTGGAGAATGGATCAGTGCAAACGGATTTATTGGGTATAAATATCTATCCCTCAGAATCGGACTACAGAATAGATTTCAATTCCATTACCAATATAAAACCAAGAGAAAAGAACTTCTCCCGCAATGTAGAAGATCCTGCAGTCCGACAGAAGATAGAGACAATATGCAAAAGACTGATAAAGATCTGACAGGTTATTATCATAAGGAGCTTGCTGGTGGCAGGTGGTTCACTATGTCATTCCTGGCGCAGATGGCCAATGTAGGTAGCGAGGTGGAGCGCTCTATCAGGTGGCGCGGGGTAAATGAGAAAAACTTCATAACATCCTATTATAGAATGCTGGAACTGTTGGAATTAACCATTGATGACCCCAAGAACAGGAAACGCCTGCGTGAACTTTGCCGGGTGCGCGAGGTTCTGAATGACTATTTTCTGTTTGACAATATATATGGATCCTCTGATGATCTTTGGAAAAGTTACTTTAACTTTTTTGCTTATGCATATGTGAGTGAAAAGGAACGTGACAAGCTTGCTGCTATAAAGGGTGAACAGGATATTTAGGAGATTCCATATCTCATTACAGTCGACCGCCGCGCAATCTGTTCATACTTCGACTCACCCAACACTTGATGATAACGTCACCTTAGATTCGCTCAGCACGAACGGATTGCGCTTACCTTGGATGATCTGATTATAATGGACCCAGTATTCTAGACAATATTTTCTGCAAAAATAAGTTAGAATCTAGCTATGAGAAAACGCTACAGTTCCGATTTTAAAGTCCGTGTTGTGATGGAGGTCTTGAAAGAAGAA